>ERZ1292633.18-Hain-H41-02um-R1-18-length-247830-cov-200_pt1 | contig 247830 bp, 243 predicted proteins | sample MGYA00564406_ERZ1292633 | MGnify/ENA primary metagenome ERZ1292633 (study PRJEB36523, sample SAMEA6512639) | groundwater metagenome | collected 2019-01-08 | study: AquaDiva: Metagenomics assemblies of 32 groundwater samples
CAACTCTTTGTGTGACCCCTGCTCGACAATCTCACCTTTGTCCACCACATAAATCCGATGCGCCGGCCGCACCGTACTCAGTCGATGGGCGATGATGAAGACGGTGCGCCCCTGACTAATCTGCGCCATGTTCTGTTGAATGATGGCCTCAGATTCATAGTCCAGCGCACTCGTGGCTTCATCGAAGATCAGGATGCGCGGATTCGCGACCAACGCTCTGGCAATCGCGATTCGCTGGCGTTGCCCACCGGACAGCGAGCATCCGTGCTCTCCCACCATCGTGTCGTAGCCCTCCGGTAATTCAAGAATAAATTCGTGCGCGCCGGCCAGCTTGGAGGCCCGGATCACTTGCTCCATCGCCAACCCAGGATCGGTCAGCGCAATGTTGTCACGCACGGAACAATTGAAGAGGAAATTTTCTTGGAGCACCACCCCCACCTGTCGGCGGAGCCAAGCCGGGTCCACCTGCGCAAGGTCGACACCATCGACGAGAATACGTCCGCGCTCCGGCACGTAGAGCCGTTGAACCAGCTTGGCAATCGTGCTCTTGCCGGATCCGGACCGCCCGACAAGTCCAATCACCTGACCTGGCGTGACGGAGAACGACACCTTGCGTAAGACCTCTGTACCATCAGGCCGATAGCGAAAGGTCACGTCCTCGAACACGACCTGTCCATTGACTACGGGTAGAGTGGTTCGATTCTGATTATAGGAAGGCTCCGGCTGAGTGTTGAGCACATCCCCCAGTCGCTGAACGGAAATGCCGACCTGCTGGAACTCTTGCCAGAGATTCACCAGTCGCAGCATCGGTCCTGTCACTTGAGCCGAGAGCATGTTGAACGCAATCAACTGCCCGATGGTCAGGTCTCCCTCGATCACGCGATAAGCGCCCATCCACAGCACGGCGACGGTCGTCACCTTTTGAATAAATGTCCCAGTCTGGCCGGCGATCATCATCAAGCTGGTGGCGCGAAAACTGGCTCGCACATAACCCGCCAGTTGTTCTTCCCACTTGCGCAACAACGGCGGCTCGACGGCCAAGGCCTTCACTGTTTGAATGCCGCTGATCGCTTCCACGAGGAAGGATTGATTGTCTGCACCACGATTGAACTTCTCGTGCAAACGTGCGCGGATCGCTGGGGTAATAGAGATCGAGAGCAGTGCGTAGAGCGGCAAGGATGCCATAACGACTACCGTGAGAATCGGACTGTAAAGCCACATGACGCCGAGAAACACGACGGTAAACAACAGATCGAGCACCACCGTCACCGAGTGGCTTGTCAAGAACTGCCGGATATGTTCCAGCTCACGTACCCGCGCGACCGTGTCCCCTACCCGCCGCGCCTCGAAATAGGCCAAAGGGAGCGCTAACACATGGCGAAACAACTGCGCGCCCAGGCCGACATCGATACGGTTCGTCGTATGAGAAAACAGATAGGTCCGAAGTCCTCCCAAGATCGCATCGAACAGCGCCAGGGCAATCATGCCGATGGCGAGGACGTGCAATGTCGTGAAGCCTTTATGGACGAGCACCTTGTCGATGACGACTTGCGTGAAAAGCGGTGTCAGTAGGGCAAACAACTGCAAAAAGAACGACGCGACCAGCACCTCGCCAAGGAGCGTGCGATACTTCACGATGGCGGGAATGAACCAGGTGAAATCGAACTTCAGATCTTGCAGACGGAGATTCGCTCGCTTCGTAAAGAGCAGGAGTTCCCCAGTCCAAGCCGATTCAAACTGTTCTCGTGACAGAACGAGCGGACGCGCCTCGATAGGATCCTGAACGAGGATCTTCTCCCCTTCAATCTTTGCCAGCACGACATAGTGCCCGTCTGTTCGCTTCGCGATCGCGGGGAGAGGCGTTCCAGACAACGTGTTCCACTGAGTCTTGCGCAGTCCAGCCTTGAGCCCAAGGTGTTTCGCGGCACGGAGGAGATCTGTGTCGGAGAGCGGCTTGCTCGACTGGGCAAACTGATGGCGCAGCTGTGCCCCATCGGCCGGCAAATCATAGAACCGGGCCAAGATCAACAGGCAAATCAGGCCCGTGTCCGTGACTCCCGCTGTAGCAGACGGTGTGGATGAATCAGAAGGAGGAGGAACCCTCCCTACGTCGGCTGGCATGGCGTGATCTTAGGATACTATAAGGATCTGACCAAACATTTTCGACAATGATGCTGAAAAACTTGGCCGATGTGTCCTTACCAACCGGTTCAGCGCTTCATGTATTCTTCCGTCGATGTTGGGTTGGGCTGTAATAGCTGGGAGCTTGCAGCAAGACCTTGTTCAGGATATCTTGAGAAAATATCCGGCCAAGATACATTGGAGGTATATCATGGGAGCAATCTCGCTAAAACTGCCAGAGGACGTCCTGGAGGCAAGTCGTCGCTGTGCGGACACGCTTCATCTGTCTAGAGCCGTCTATATCCGCCGAGCAGTCGAGCGTATGAATCGACAGACACAGGCGTTAGTTCGAGCAAGACGTTTAGCCGAGGCCTCGAAGAAAGTGCGAAAAGAAAGCCTGCGCGTCAATCGCGAGTTCGCGGCCTTCGAGCGGGACCCCAATGCCTAACCGAGGAGAGGTCTGGCTCGCAAATCTTAACCCTATGCGCGGAAGGGAGCCTAGGAAAACACGACCGGTTTTGATCGTGCAAGCTCAAGCCTTGCTCGACGCCAATCATCCCTCAACATTGATCGTTCCGCTGACTACCAAGCTTGTAGAGGATGCTGAGCCGCTCCGCTTGCGTGTGGCCGCAAGTGGCCGCCTCCGGCATGATTCAGATCTGCTCATCGATCAGCTCCGAGCAATCGACAATCGAAGACTGGTTCAAGGCCCCAGGAGTACACGCTCGCCGGCGCTGATGGTTCGGGTACACGAGGCCCTCGCCGAAGTTCTCGATCTCAACTAAAATTGCGGCGAACCCATCGCTCGTCTGTCTGGTCTCTTCGGTCTATTTCGTCTATCTCGTCAGACGCCAGACGAACTGGAAAAACGGAGCGACGACAAGACAGATCCCAATACCCCCTCACCCCTTACGACTCTCCATTCACCCCTTGCGTCTTCTTGGGAGGATGCTCAAACAGCCAGTCCCACTGCTCCTCTGACAGGGACAGACACCAAAAAGACAGACGCCAATCACTCACGATGCAAGAACGCTGCTGATGGGCTTTTTAAGCCTCCTGCGAGAGTTGCGCGAGACGCGTGATGATAAAATACTCCCGACCATTTTTATTTCCTCAAGGAATAGCAAGTCATCTGCCTGCCGACTCCATGACTTACAATTCAGGAGGAAGATATAGCGGCCGAACATTCGACGTCTCCAGCAGTCTCTACGGACAGTCGACAGGCGAACGACTCACACCGGGTCCCGACAGATCCGTTTTTACGGTGGCGGTATAGCTGATCGGAGTGCCTCGATTCTTATTTGTCCTCACGTTGAATCTTTGTGGCCATGGCTCTGAGGTGATAATCTGATCCGTCGGGATTCATCGTTACGGTCACAGAATCGATGGTTGCATGGATCATGGCCTTGCCTCCTGCCATGGAGGAGATTCGGCTGACTTCCTGCTGATCGCATCGGATGAGATAGAGAACCGGAATCTCCCCCGTGTCATCGTCGAGCCTGAAAATTGGTCCACAGATAGGCCTTCCCACCGTGTCTTTTCCTTCCCATTGCCCAACCAGCGTAAGCCGTCCTTTGAGTACGACATCATGTCGGTGAAACGCGCTGGGATTGGACAGGACTTGCTGAACCGACATCACCACATCGGCGGCCAGGCTCTTGAGGCTGGCTCCAAAGAGCACAAGGAGTATCACTCCGTATCGAATCGCGGTCCCGCACTCTCTTCTCATAATGCGATTCCTCTCCAAGCGTGTCGCCTAATCTTGCGGGTGCGGCCTGGCCGCCCTTCGCAATCGTGGCGCTGGCCCTCAACTGAGCTTCACGCATACACTCACGGCAATGATCTGGTCCTTCGATTCGCTCATGTTCATTGACTTCTTGTATGATAGATACGCATATGAGCCATAAAAGGACACACAAAATAAAGAATGTGGCGTGTCCGAACGTTCTAAAAATGGCCAGCCTTCGGTGCAGGACAACAAGATGCCAGTGGTTCGGTACGACATGATCGGCTGAGGGAATGTCTCCATGAGTGAACAGGCATGATGCTATTGAAGGAATGGTGGCGATGGTTTAAACGGCAAAGCCGGCTCAATAAAATTGTTATCGTTGGGTTTTTATCCTCGTTGGTGTTGTTTCTCATTCCCGTGGTGGTGTCCAGGTTCAAGCCGACTCCTATCCATGTCGGTGTCGCCTTCTACACCTATGAGCGAGCCTTTATTCTGGCAGGAGACACGAAAACCTATTTTTATGAAAATCGAAACCTGGTGTCCGACTGTCGTCTCCGGCTCATCGAACAGGCCTTGCCGAAAGGCCGGGCGAAGACCCCTGATCCACAATCCTGGGTTGTGATCAAGTTCCTGATTGAGAATGTCTCGGACCACCGCCTCACCAATCTCCGTCTCGACATCAAATCCCCTCTCCTGCGCCCCACCACCACGCTGTTTACGACCGCGAACGTGGAGGCCACAGGGACGTGGGATACGGCCGCAGCGGATGCGCCAGGCAAATATACGATGACGATTCCGGTTATCGAACCGACGGTCTCAGCCGTGGTCAGCCTGAAGACACCTATCGACGAGACCATGCGCAAGGTTATTTATGCCGACCATAGCCGGATGACGGTTCAGGTACTCCATTTGCTCGCAGACCAGTTCGGGACGTTTCCCCTCAAAGTCGCTCGCCTCAATGCCATGAAAATTTTGAATCGGGAAAGTGTCCTCCGAACCGGCGACGAAACATTTGCCGATGAAAAGATGGACATGACGATGCTCCGCGCCGACGAGCCAGCCGTAAAAGATGAAGCCGTGTCGTATCAACCTCTCTCAGCAGCGCATGTATGCCCGGAGGGAACGGCCGGCGACTGGTAGGTTTCTCCGTACTACACTGCGGTATATGTGCTGAGCCACTCATCCAAGGGCCTGTATCCCCACTCCGACTGTTAGCGGCCTATTCAGGCACACGTGCGATCGGCGAGGCGATTCAGACGGAGCGGGGGCGGCGGACGTTGTGACTACAAATTCATGTGAATGATCGGCTCAATCTTACTCCCTGGCAGTCTGAGCCAACGGTTCAGGTGGCGTATCGAACAGCGTGCCGATGGTACACACGGTACCCGACGCCTCAATACCTTTCTTGGCAACTGAGTGCCACTTCCTGTCGAATCGGGACCTATTCAGGAGGGACTATCGCACCTTTGCCGAAGCCCTCTCTTTTGTCTACGCGCACCGCTGATTCTGCCAAACCATAATCGCTGGCTTCTTCTGTGAGTAATACCCCGCGACGGTAGTTGACACGTGGATAAGTTTAGGCCTACACAACACCTATGGCTATTCATCCTCTTGCCGGAAGTCTTGCGCCGTCGTCAGTCCTCGTCGATATATCGAAGCTCCTTGCAGCCTACTCGTCAGAGAAGCCCGATGCCACAGTGCGTGAGCAACGAGTGGCCTTTGGCACATCGGGACATCGGGGATCTGCCTTCAAAAAAAGCTTTAATGAGTGGCATATTTTGGCCGTCACACAGGCGATTTGTGAATATCGAGCCGGCCAGGGCACAAGCGGCCCCCTCTATCTAGGCAAGGATACCCACGCACTCTCAGAGCCAGCTTGTGCGAGCGCGCTTGAGGTATTGGCCGCGAACGGCGTTGAGGTCATGATCGATCAGGATGGTGGGTACACCCCTACTCCGGTCATCTCTCACGCGATCCTCACCTATAATCGAGGAAGAACATCGGGGTTCGCCGACGGTATTGTGATCACTCCCTCGCACAATCCGCCGGAAGACGGCGGCATCAAGTATAACCCACCGCATGGTGGGCCAGCCGACACAGCGGTCACAAAGTGGATAGAGGATCGAGCGAATGCCCTTCTTGCCACTGATCTGCACGGCATAACACGTTTGTCGTACGACCAGGCTCGTCGTACGAGCACCACTCACCAGCATGATTACCTTGGCGCCTATATCGGCGATCTTGAGCAGATTATCCATATGGACGTACTTCGCTCAGCCGGGTTGAAGCTCGGCATCGATCCCCTCGGCGGGTCCGGTGTGGCCTATTGGCAGCCGATCGCAGAGCGGTACGGCCTGAACATCGAAATCGTCAATCCTTCCGTCGATCCGACCTTCCGCTTCATGCCGCTCGATTGGGACGGGAAGATTCGTATGGATTGCTCTTCGCCCTATGCCATGGCGAATCTCATCGCACTGAAAGATCGCTTCGATGTTGCCTTTGGCAACGATGCGGACAACGACCGGCACGGCATTGTCACCCGCTCTACGGGTCTGATGAATCCCAATCACTACCTTGCGGTTTCAATCTCCTACCTCTTTGCCAACCGTCCTGGATGGAAATCAGATGCAGGAATCGGAAAAACGCTGGTGAGCAGCAGCCTCATTGACCGCGTGGCAGTGAAACTCCGGCGCAAACTTGTCGAGGTACCTGTCGGCTTCAAATGGTTTGTAAGTGGATTGCTCGATGGCTCGCTCGGTTTCGGTGGTGAAGAAAGTGCCGGGGCTTCGTTCCTTCGTCAGGATGGATCAGTCTGGACGACCGACAAGGATGGCATCATCATGAATCTTCTGGCGGCGGAGATGATGGCCAAGACCGGCAGTGACCCCGGTGAACTGTATCGAGAACTGACTCACGAGCTCGGAGAGCCTGTGTACGAGCGGATCGATGCAGCTGCAACTCCGGCGCAGAAAACCATCCTGTCGAAACTCTCGCCGGATCAGGTCCAGGCAACAGAATTGGCCGGCGACACCATCGTCGCGAAGCTGACGACAGCCCCCGGCAATGGTGCAGCGATCGGTGGATTGAAGGTCGTCACCGAACAAGGCTGGTTCGCCGCCCGCCCCTCCGGTACCGAGGATGTGTACAAACTCTACGCGGAAAGCTTCAGAGGGAAAGATCATCTCAAGCGGATTCAAGAGGAGGCACAGACGCTGATTACCACAGCGCTGTCGTCAAACAAATGAGCGGAAAGAGGATCAACCTCAATCTACCTGTTGCTCAGCATGGTAGGAACTACGGACGAGCGGACCGGATTCGACATGGGTGAAACCAAGAGCCATCCCCTCTTCTTTTAACATCGCAAACTCGCTGGGATCGTAGAAGCGTGCAACAGACAGATGCTCTCTGGTGGGTTGGAGGTATTGGCCGATGGTCATGATGTCACAGCCGACGGAGCGGAGATCGCGCATAACTTCTCTGGCTTCGTCTATGGTCTCTCCCATCCCAAGGATCAACCCGGACTTGGTACGCATGCCCAAGTGCTTCGCCTTGCCGAGTAATTCGATCGATCGCTGATACTTGCCTTGTGGTCTGATTGCCGGAAACAGCCGCCGGACGGTTTCGATGTTGTGATTGAGAATTTCCGGCTTCTCGGCACCGACAGTCGCCAGAGCTTCCTCGTTCCCTTCGAAATCAGGAATCAACACTTCGATCGTGCAATCTGGGCTGAGCTGTCTGGTCTGCCGGATTGTTTCAGCAAAGATCGCGGCGCCGCCATCGTTCAATTCATCCCGATTCACCGATGTGATTACGGCATGTCGAAGACCTAATGCGTGGATGGCTTCAGCGACGCGACGTGGTTCTTCATGATCGATCGCCAGAGGTCGGCCTGTCTCGACTGAACAGTAGTGACAGCGTCTGGTGCAGATGTTGCCCAGGATGAGGAACGTCGCGGTGCGTGCGTTCCAACATTCCCATCGGTTCGGACATCGCGCTTCTTCGCAGATGGTATGGAGCTTAAGCTGGTCCATCGTCTGTTTGATGTCGAGATAATCTGGACCGGTTTTCGCTTGGACTTTGAACCAGGGTGGAAGGCGCCTGGACGAACTGATGGCCGTGGATGAATGAGAGGATGAAGATCTGAGCTGGTCGACCGGGATGAAACTCATGGAGTCTCCTTGGGCGGGAGCAGCTCCAATGGATGTTCAAGAATACGTTTAAATTCTTTGAGAAAGTTGGCACCCTGTATGCCATCCAAAGCCCGATGGTCGCAGGATAACGTCACCTTCATGTGCCGACCAGCTTTGACCGTGCCATCTTTGACGACAGGCACATCGCGGGTGGCGCCTACCGCAATGGACGCGGCCTGCGGAGGGATAAGGATCGCAATGAAGTTTTCCACGTCGAACATTCCCAAGTTTGAGATCGAGAAGGTGGCGTCGGTGTATTCCTGCGGCTGCAAGCGCTTCTCCCTGGCCCGATCGATCAGCGCCCGTGATTCGGCCGCAATATTCTCCAGAGATTTCAGGGCGCAATCACGGATGACCGGTGTGATCAAGCCGTCATCGATGCCGACGGCGATGCCGATATCAATGCGCGCATGTCGCCTGATAGCTTGGCCGGTAAATGACACATTGATGTCTGGATGGCGGCTGAGCGCGATCGCTGCGGCTTTGATGAGCAAGTCGGTGACGGAAGGATGTGCCGTTCGGTTCTGTTTGAACTGATCGCGGAACCGTTCTGCCTGCTCCATATCGATTTCGCTCGTCAGATAAAAATGCGGCACCGGCGCTTTACTCTGTGTGGTGGCTCGCGCGATCGCTTTCCGCATCTGGCTCAGCGGCTGGTCCGTTCCGGACTGCCGAATCGGTGGAGATATTTCGGCGTTTACGACATCTTCTTCCACAATTCGTCCGCCGGGACCTGATCCGGTTATGGTGGAGAGATCGACTCCCCGGTCTGCCGCCAGTGTTTTCGCGCGGGGCGAGGCGATGACACGAGATGCCTGTGAACTCGCGGGTGAGGCGGGGGCCGGGCCGGCAGCAGGCGGCGCACTTGTTTTCGCGCCAGTGACCGACGGTGTGGCAGCAATCGTATCGGTCAATGCCGAGGTGATATCCTCATCCGCCCCGCCGATGACGCCGATCAACGTTCCGGACATCACGGTTGCACCGTCCTGGACAAGAATCTTGCGCAGGATGCCGGAGGCGAAGGCTTCGAGATCCATGATGGCCTTATCGGTTTCAATCTCAGCAAGCGCATCCCCTGCCTGGACTGGATCCCCTTCGTGTTTTTTCCACGCAACGAGGATGCCCTCTTCCATCGTGTCGGTTAATTTTGGCATCACAACACGACTAGCCATGCGTCTTCTCACTTTGCCGCTGGAAAGAGCGAAATAATCGTTTCAGCCACCCGCCCTCCTGTTCCGTAGCGCTCGCAGGGTCAGGATACTCAATCCAGGGCTCCTGAGATCCCAAGTAGATGCCCTCGCGAGCGCTCAATTGGCTGCGGAGTTGCGAATAGCCCTGTCCGTGAAGCGTGCGGATTAATTCTTCAAGTGCGGCCCCCGGTGTTTCTTGCGCTGTGGTTATCACTCGCGTCGTTTCATATCGCAGAATGGCCTGATACCCTCCGTTGGCTTGCTCAAACACGATCGGCCTATTGAAGCCGCGCTGGCGTTCATCGAATCCGGCCAATTGATGTTTCTCCAATGTTTGGTCTGACATGAACATCCTGCGGGAGCGGCCCCTTGCGTGAGTATTCTGTTAGAGCGCCCGGAATACGGCCAAGAGATCGCTCAAGGCGATGGTCTTACTTCGCAGGATGGCGCGTTGCGCCAGCATCGGCTCCATCGCAGAGGCTCGCTCGTGGCCGCCTTTCAAGATCGAAGCTCCGAGGGCAAGTACGTCCTGGCATTCCTTTTCGACTTTGCTCTTGACCACGGGATTCACCGCCAGAATGTCTGCCATCGTCGCGCGCGTCTTTGAGAGATGTGCGTGCAGTTCTTCGTCCGGATATGACTTCCTGGCTGCCTCATCGAGGCACCGATCGAAATACTGCGTCAGGAACACATAGAGCCGAACGAGCGTCTCCGTGATTTCGATATGACCGGGGGCCTGGGCTTGTGATGACATGGTATACGGTCCTCCTTCGTTCGTTTACTGTGCGGCGCACAGTGCTTTGACGGCTTTGATGACCCGCGCCTTGTCCGGGATGGCGGCATCTTCCAAAGGGCGACTATAGGGCATTGGAACATCTACTCCGGTCACACGCTGGATGGGAGCGTCCAGATAGTCGAACGCCGCTGCGTACACACTCTCGGCAATCTGGGCCCCCAGTCCGCAAAAATGCCAGCCCTCCTCGACGATCACGAGACGCCCGGTCTTTTTGACCGAGGTCACGATCGTCGGGATGTCCAACGGTTTAAGCGTGCGGGGATCGATGACCTCAACCTCGATGCCCTCTTGACTCAATTGATCGGCTGCTTCCAGCGCAAGCAGGAGCATCTTCGAATGGGCGATGATCGTCGCGTGGTGTCCAACACGCTTCACCTCGGCGACGCCGATGGGGATAGTGTACTCACCGTCTCCGACATCCCCCTTCGTTCCGTACAACAATTGCGCTTCAATGAAGATGACAGGGTTCTGGTCCCGGATCGCGCTCTTCAGTAGACCCTTCGCATCGTGCGGCGTAGCCGGCGCGATCACTTTCAACCCCGGTACGTGACAGAACCAGGCCTCTAAACTTTGCGAATGCTGCGCGCCTAACTGGTGCGCAGCGCTGCCCGGCCCGCGAATCACCAAGGGCACCGACAGCTGCCCCCCCGACATATAACGAATCTTCGCGGCATTATTGACGATCTGATCCAATGCCAGTATGCCGAAATTCATGGTCATGAGCTCGACGATGGGATGCAGTCCTGCCATGGCGGCGCCGATTGCCAGACCCGTGAAGCCGGCTTCCGTGATCGGAGTATCCACCACCCGTTGCGGGCCGAATTCTTCGACAAAACCCTTGCTCACCTTGAACGCGCCCTGGTAGTAACCCACTTCCTCGCCGATCAGAAAAATGCGTGAGTCTCGACGCATCTCCTCCCGCATGGCTTGGTTGAGCGCTTCCCGATAGGACATCACCATAGAGTATCTTACACCTCCCGCATCACGTCGGTGTGCAAGGCCGATGGCAAGGGGAAAGGGCTTTCATCCGCGAACCTCACGGCAGTCGTCACAACCTCGCCGACCTCTTGCTCAAGCTGTATGAAGTCGGCCTCATTGCCTAGGTTGTTAATCAGGATCGTCTGCTTCAGCAATAGTAGTGGGTCACGTTTGCGATGCTCCTCCACCTCTTCTTTCGTTCGGTAATGTCCATGTGCCGGGTCGGACATTGAGTGCCCCATGAACCGATAGGTCATGGCTTCGATGAAAAATGGGCCCTGCCCTGCGCGCGCCTGCTCGACGACGGTGCGCATCGCGTCGCGCACAGCCAGTACATCCATGCCATCCACGCGCTCAGCCACGATGCCATAGGAGCGGGCCGTCCCTGCCACGTCTGTGTAGAGTGCGATGGCTCGTTCAGCTGGCGTCCCCATCCCGTAGCGGTTGTTCTCGCAGACGAAGATCACAGGGAGTTTCCACAAGGCCGCCAAGTTAAGCGCTTCGTGCGCCTGGCCGCTCGGGAGCGCTCCTTCACCGAAGAAACAGACCGTCACGAGGTCGAGTTTTTGATACTTGGCCGCGAACGCGAGGCCTGTGGCAAGAGGAATATGACCGCCGACAATGGCGTAGCCGCCCATGAACCGGTGCGGGGCATCCACCAGGTGCATGGAGCCGCCTTTGCCCTGGCACAGGCCTGTCGCTTTGCCGAATAGCTCAGCCATCACCTGGCCTGGGTTGGATCCTCGGGCGAGACAGTGCCCATGGTCGCGGTACGCGCTGATCGCGTAATCATCCGGTCGAAGGGCGGCGGTGGCCCCGACCGCAATGGCCTCTTCACCGATATAGAGATGCAGGAATCCGGCGATCTTTGCGAGGGCGTACATCTCTGCCGATTTTTCTTCGAACCGGCGAATCAGTAGCATTTGACGATAGAGAAACAATAGGTCGTCCCGGTCCATGCTTGGCATTATGAAGAGCCTAGAAGGCGGACTCAACCCCGACCATCTGAATTCAGAGAGGCACCTTTACGGCAGTGCCTTCGAGTTGGACTTCATACCGCTCTACTCTCGCCGAGGGATTCGCCACGCAGGCACCGGTAGTCACATTGAATTGCCAACCATGCCAGGGCAGGTTACCACCGATCCTACGAGGCTCCCCTCTCCGAGTGGGCCGCCCCGATGAACACAGGTGTTGTCCATTGCGTGGAAGATGTATCCACATTGAAGACGGCAAAGGTTTTTCCGTTCACTGCTGCGACGATCCTGTGGCCCGCTTTTACATCAGTTGTACCTGTCACCCGCACGAATGCTCCCAACGCCAATCCCATTCTTTCGCCATCAGTTATGTTTTCGCAAACGGGTTTTTAATCTTGCTCAGCAGGCTTTCGATCGGCGGAACTCCTGTTGCCGCACCGGTGACGCCAGTCATGATTCTCTGTGCAATGTCCCGGAACGCCGCCGATTGAGGAGATGCAGGATCAGCCATCACAATCGGAGTCCCTGAGTCGCCGCCATCGCGAATTGCCGGATCGATGGGCACACGACCGAGAAATGGGACCCCCAGTGTGGCTGCAGCCCGTTCCCCTCCTCCATGCGAAAATATTTCGGTTCGTTCGCCGCAGTGTCCGCAGAGAAAATAACTCATATTCTCGACAATGCCGAGCAGCGGCACATTCACCTTTTTGAACATCATCATGCCTTTACGAACATCGTGCAAGGCGACTTCTTGTGGCGTCGTGACGGTGACGGCGCCGGTGAGTGGAACCAACTGAGTCAGGGTAAGCTGCGCGTCTCCAGTGCCAGGCGGCAGATCGATGAGTAAATAATCCAGCTCACCCCATAGCACGTCGCGGAAGAGCTGTTGAATGGCAGTGTGGACCATGGGACCGCGCCAGACTACAGCCGTATCTTCCGGCACGAAGAAGCCCATGGAGATCAGCTTGACGCCGTGACTTTCCGCTGGAGCGATCTTACCGTCTTTCTGTTCCGGAGGCTTGGTCACACCCATCATCATGGGAATATTCGGGCCATAAATATCTGCATCGAGCAGCCCGACCTTGGCGCCGGTCAAAGCCATAGCCACGGCAAGATTGACGGAGACCGTAGATTTGCCAACCCCACCTTTGCCGCTGCTGACGGCAATGACATATTTGACGCCAGGAATAAGATTGTCTTTCCCGTGACCAGCCTGGGGTCCAGTAGGTTGTTCATTAGCCATGAATCGCTCCTCCTCTACGTACACAATCAAAAATAGGACTGGCTCTCAGGCACACCAGTCCATCATAAGCGAAGGACAGGGAGAAAGAAAATGGGGCTATTGTGCGATGAGCGATAGCGCAATGGGGGAATGCCAGCAGGATGCTGAAAAAGTCCGCCAGCATCGTTCTCGCGTCGTTCAGACCCTCAACGTACCCCGAGGGTACGCCTCGGATCTTCACTTGCTGCGGCCTTGCTGGAGGCCTTTTTGAGCATCCTGATATGACAATGGCGTTGAGAGTAATGAGATCAACAGGATGTGTGGGATTGATGAAACAGTCTGTCCGAATAAATTTCGTGAAGTGATTACCCGACGGTGGGGTCGTTGCGACGAAGATTGCTTGTGAGCCCGATGAGCGAGAGCGTGTAAATAATCCATTTCGATGGGTCGAAGTTGTACCACTGCGGTCCATTGCGATAATCACGCGCATAGGTGTGATGAAAATTGTGATACCCCTCGCCGAAGCTGACAAAGGAGACTAACCAACTATCGCGGCTGCTGTCCTTCTTGCTGTACGGCTGTGCCCCCACCATGTGACAAAGCGAATTGATCGTGAAGGTGGAGTTCAATACCATAAACATTCGGAAGAGACCCCCCAAGAGGAAGCCGCTGATACCGCCCTGCCAGCCACCGTGCCAGAGGCCAAGGACAAATGGTAGCAAAAGTCCTGCGACCACGATCGGCCAGTAGTAGCGATGTTGCCACATCACGACAGGGTCGCGACGCAGACGGACCTCGTATTTGTCCTTGCGATAGATACTATTGTAAAAGAGCCAGCCACAGTGACTGTGCCAAAATCCCTTGGTCGCGTTGTAGGGATCTTCTTCTTCATCTGTCTTGGCATGATGGCGGATGTGGTCACTGCCCCACTTGAGAGCAGAATTTTGCAGCGCCCACCCGCCGGCGACGAGGATGCAAGCCTTGACCCAGTTTGGGCATTCGAAGCTCTGGTGCGACACCAGCCGATGATAGCCGACCGTGATCCCCATGCCTGTGACGATGTACATCGCCAGAAACAGGGACCAGTCGAAGAGACTGAATCCGTAGTAATAGCCATAGACTGGAATACCGATAACCGAGGCAAGCACGATGGCGCAGAATAAAGCAAAGTTGAACGGAGAAAAGGGAGACGTGGTCGGTGCGGCGTCAGATGCGGTTGCGAGCATTACCTCTCCTTGTCTACATACCGGGGGATCTCTCAGTATCGTTGGGCCACCCAGGGGAAGGATAAAACCGGTGTGATGCAGCATACCGAAATTACAGGAATGTTTCAAGCGAATGCTCACAGTGTATACTGGTGTGACCCGACCGGCTTCTAGACAGTGAGGCATTGATGCAGGAAGTTCCCCTCCCCCTCGAACCGACCGTGCGTCGAATCGGTGAACAACTCGCCCGCCTTTCTGCCGGTCGAACTCCAACGCTTTTCGAGGGGCGCTGGTGGTCGCACCAGGCGCTGAACCTGGCCATGCAGGATAGCCGATTCAAAGCACAGCTTTTTCGATTTATCGATGTCCTGCCTTCGATCACAGACGACGAGCAGGTCGTCACGCTAGCGCGCGAGTACATGGGTGAAGGAGACACGACCCTTTTCGGCACGCACTGGGGACTGAAAGCGCTTTCCGCCACCAGCATAGGAGCTCGGCTCAGCGGGAAGGCGATTAGAAGCCAAGTTGAACATATGGCGCAAACTTTTATTGCCGGAGCAACCGTCGAGGAAGCTGTGCTGCGGTTGACCGATCTGTGGCAGCATGGGCAAGCCTGGTCGGTCGACTTATTGGGTGAGGCCACCACCAGTGATCGTGAGGCGGACCGGTACCGCGATCACTGTATGGAATCCCTGACCCTGCTTGCGCGCGAGGCGGTCTTGTGGCCGTCCTTTCCCTTACTGGAGCGAGATCATCTCGGGCCACTACCGCGGGTTCAACTCTCCCTTAAAATCTCCGCCCTCTCTCCCCATCTCGATCCAATCGATCCGGAAGGGAGCTACCGGTCGGTGGCATCGCGGCTTCGCCCCATCCTCGATCTGGCCATGCGCCTCCCCGCGTCGTTAATCTTCGATATGGAACAAGCCGAGACAAAATCCCTGCTGGTGGGGATCTTCAGAAAGCTCCTCACGGAGCCATCCTACAAAAATTATCCCTATGCAGGTCTTGCGTTACAGGCCTACCATCGGGAGACCGCACGAGATATCGAGGCGCTCCTCACCTGGGTACGCCGGCGTGGGGCGCCCATTACCATTCGGCTGGTGAAAGGGGCCTACTGGGATTCGGACCGGATTCGCTATCGGCAACGAGGCTGGCCGGTTCCTCTCTTTGAACACAAGGCGGAGACAGATGCCAATTATGAAGCACTCACGCGTCTGATTTTGTCTCAGACGTCCGTTATTCGACCAGCTTTCGGCACACACAATCTCCGAACCTTAGCCTATATCGAGGCGGTAGCAGAATCGCTCAAGCTTCTTCCCGAGGCCTGGGAATATCAGATGATCTTCGGCATGGCCGAACCCTTTCAACATGCCGTAATGCAGCAAGGTCGCCGATTGCGACTCTACACTCCGGTGGGCGAACTGCTTCCAGGCATGGGCTATCTCGTACGGAGGTTGCTGGAAAACACCTCGAATGAATCGTTCCTCCGCAAGGAGTATGTGGAGTCTCAGTCTCTGGCCACGTTGTTGGCTCCGCCGGTTCTTGAAGGTCTGAGCCAGAAGCCGACTCCTCTGTCTCAACCGGGCGGTACGCAGGAGTTTCAAAATGAACCGCAGCGTGATTTTTCGCAGGTTGACAGTCGAACTGTCATGCAGCAGGCCCTGGATACGGTGCGATCGCAGTTAGGGCGTCAATGGACGTCATCATCCAAGGGGCTTCGTCTCACGGGGCCTCTCATGGAATCGCGCAACCCCGGACGCCCGGATGAAGTCGTGGGTCGGGTGTCCAGTGCGAGTTCAGGTGATATCCAACAGGCACTGCGCCGGGCCGTTCAGGCACAGGAGTCCTGGCGCGACACGACCACGGAACGACGCGTGGATATTCTCTGTGCCGCCGCTTCGATCATGCGGGCCAGGCGCGATGAGTTGGCGGCCTGGGAGATCATGGAATGTGGAAAGCCCTGGCGGGAGGCAGATGCGGACCTCGCAGAAGCCATCGACTTTCTCGAATATTATGCGACGAGTTGGCGCACGCTCGCTTCTCCCAAACGATTAGGACAGGAACCCGGTGAACTCAACCAGCGTCTCTATAGCCCTCGCGGAGTCACAGCCGTCATCGCTCCGTGGAATTTTCCGCTGGCAATTCCAACCGGCATGGTGTCGGCGGCACTCGTCACCGGAAATTCTGTGATTTTCAAACCCTCTGAACGCTCGCCTATGATGGGGCATTGGCTCACAGAGATCTTGCAGGAGGCTGGCGTGCCAGAGGGAGTATTCAGTTCTGTACAGGGAGGACCTGACGTCGGACAGGCATTGGTGTACCATCCCGATATTGCCACGATTGCCTTTACCGGTTCGAAAGACGTGGGGCTCGGCATTCTGAAGGACGCCGGGACTCTGAGGCCTGGTCAACGCATGGTGAAGCGGGTGTTGGCTGAGATGGGCGGGAAAAATGCGATCATCGTCGATGACACGGCGGATCTTGATGATGCGATTGTTGGGGTAGTTTCATCGTTCACCGGTTATGCGGGACAGAAGTGTTCCGCTTGTTCGCGGGCAATCGTACATGCGGCAATCTATGAGAGCTTTCAGGCCCGGCTCAAGGAGGCGGTGCTGAGTCTGAGGATCGGAAATCCAGAAGAGCCTGGAACGCAGGTTGGGCCAGTGATCGATCGTCGAGCGCAGTCCAAGATTCAGGAGTATATCGAGATCGGGAAGAATGAAGCCCGCCTGCTGGTAGAAGGGGCTGTGACGGGGCCAGGTTGGTATGTTGGGCCGACGGTGTTTGCGGACGTGGCGCCGACACATCGTCTAGCCCAAGAGGAAATCTTTGGGCCGATCCTCGCCGTGATGAAGGCGTCTTCTTTCCAGGACGCCTTGACTCTGGCGAATTCAACGCCCTACGCACTCACCGGTGGAGTCTATTCGAGAAGCCCAGCCAATCTAGAACTCGCCCGGCAACGATTCGATGTCGGGAATCTCTATCTGAACCGTCCGATCACCGGCGCATTAGTCAAACGCCAGCCGTTTGGGGGGCATCGACTCTCCGGAGTCGGCGCGAAAGCCGGAGGGGAAGAGTACCTGACGCAATTCGTGGTCGCCCGTGTGGTCAGCGAGCAAACCCTCCGTCGAGGATTCGCCCCGCCCGAGTGAGGCTTTTGCCGGTTTGATCTCATACGATTCCAACTCTTCCATGATATCCGTGACCACGCCCCGGTCTTCCATCTGCGCAAGCTCTTGCCGCTCGACATACTTGACCAGCCCAACACCCTTTGCAAACCAGGCGGTCATCACATCGGTTCCCATGGCAGTCTTCTTCGCGCCGGAGAGGTGAATCTGCATGTGCATGCGCGCTTCCAACTTCACCGCATCCTTGAATGTGCCGGCTGGGACCGTCACTGATTCATGCCCCAGCACTGTGGCTTCGCCCTGCGAATCTGCCTTTTCATTGACGCCATCACGGTCCAAATCCGTGCCGAAGTCGATGTCCTTGCGGTTGAATTGCTGAAAGGACGACGAGAGCTTCATCGGGAACCGTACGATCTGATAGGGTACAAGTTGTTTTTCGAAGGGCGTTCCCGGTTCTGAACCGTAATAGACGATGCCGACGCTATCACGCCGGTAGAAACTATCCATTGGGCCATGGTTGCCTGGATTGGCATCGTGAAACACGGTGACCGTCATGCCCTTGATGACTTTCGTGTCGGTGACCGAGGAGACGTTGGAGAAAATTTTATGCTCGATCGTTTGCAGAGGCCCTTCGGTTATCTGGCCACGATACCGCCACGTATTGCCGATCTGATCGGGAAAATAATCAGCGGATTGCGCAATGAGGCTGGCATCATCGGTTGCGAAGGCGGTTGACCAGGGGATACAGTTGAGCAGCAGCACTGAGCCCACGATGAAGCCCCATCGGTACCCCTGTTTCGTCAATGGCATGCCCAAGATCCTCCAGTAGTTCATCAATGGGATGACCGTACCACAGGAATCCTGGAGGCGGCAAGGGAAGGAGATCGGTGGGCCTACAGGCTTGCCTTCAGGCAATATCCCACCCATAATAATCCTCGTGCAGATGTTGAAAAAGTCCGCCAGCTTCGTTCTCACCTTGAAAGCATCCTCAACGTAGCCCAGAGGCTACGCCTCCGGTGCTTTCATCGGCTGCGGCCTTGCTGGAGGAACTTTTTGAACATCTGCATGGCAGTGTTTTCTTTGTCGGAGAAGCCGAGATGACGAGCCCGGGTAACCAATTCACACATGCGGTGCTGGTAACCGGTGCGTCTGGAGGAATCGGGCGAGCGATTAGCCTGGCCTTTGCGGCAGCCGGCTGGTCTGTCGGGATCCATTACCATCGAAACAAAGCCTCAGCCGAGGAGACGCTCGCGCAAGTGGTGATCGCCGGTGGCACTGGAGCGATCTACGAAGCCGATGTTCGTGAGACGCATGCGGTGCAACTGATGATAGAGGCCTCGTGTCGCCGGGTGCCTGCGCCGTCAGTGTTTGTCTGCAATGCCGGAATCGGAGGGGGCCATCTCCTGCTGAGACAACGTGAAGAAGATTGGGCCGAGGTGCTTGCCACGAATCTAACAGGAACATTTCACTGCCTTCGTGCCATGGCCCCTCCCCTCCTCGCTCACGGTGGCGGGTCGATCGTCGTCATTGGTTCGCACGCCGGATTCCATGGTTCAAGTGGACAAGCCGCCTACGCGGCATCAAAAGCCGGTCTCATCGGTCTTGTCCGCACCGCAACCCAAGAGTGGGGAGCAGGCAACGTCCGTGTGAATCTTCTCTTGCCTGGCTGGCAGAAGACGGGACTGACAACGGGAATCATGCCGGTAGATGATAGCTGGAACGATCATGCATTGGGTCGGCCGCCATCGCGAGAGGAAGTCGCCAAGACTGTCTTCCATCTGGCGCAACTGAACGATGTGTCGGGGCAGGTGTGGAACTGTGACAGCCGAACCCTGTAGCAGGATGCTGAAAAAGTCTTCCAGCTTCGTTCTCCCCTCGAACAGGTCCTCAACGTACCCCTGAGGGTACGCCTGCGGCCTGTTCTTCGGCTGCGGCCTTGCTGGAAGAAATTTTTGAGCATCCTGCATCCCAAGCCTCGATTCTAATTTATGAGACTAACCAAACAACACACCCGTGATTCTCGCCCGCTTGGGATTTTTATCACCGCAACCGATACGGGCGTCGGGAAGACACTTGTTGCTTCCGCTCTCGCAGCATGTCTGACTCAACGGGGGATCGATGTGGGAGTGATGAAACCGGTCGAGACGGGAGTCTCTCGGTCGCGCAAACTTCAGTCTGATGGAGCGCGGTTGCGAAAAGCGGCTGGAACTCGTGATCCGACGACTGAAGTGTGCCCCTATGTCTTTCGACTTCCAGTGGCGCCACTTTCTGCTGCACGAGCGGAAAGGAAAACCGTGCAGATGGCAACAATCTTACGAACCTTCCGCACCCTGTGTCAGAAGCATACTTTCATGGCGGTAGAAGGAGTTGGTGGAATCTATGTGCCTATTACACAGTCACTTAACCTCTTAGACCTCATCAATAAAATGAGGTTACCAGTGATTGTGGTTGGACGATCAGGTGTGGGGGGAATTAATCACGCACTGTTGACGCTTCATGCCCTTTGTGAGCAGAACATTCCAGTCGTCGCATTGGTGTTAAACCAGCAGCGGCCAGTGCGGACGAAGGTCGCTCGCACGCAGGAAGAGTCCACCGTCAACCTCCTTCGACGCCTTGCAGGGGTTCCCGTAGTAGGCCCCCTACCCCATAGCCCTCTTGTGGATCGAAATTGGAATGAGGGCTTGGTTAGCCTTGCGAAGACCGCTCCGATTAAGATGCTGGCGAAGCTGATTTTGGCATCTGGGCGAGAAACGCGTTCACGGCGTGGCTGACATCCGTGGCCTTGAGGATTGCTGAGATAACCGCTACCCCATCAGCTCCCGCTCGCACGACATCATCAACCCGATCGAGATGAATCCCGCCGATTGCAAAGACGGGCAACGGTGTGAGCGAACGTATCGCACGGAGTCCCTCAAGCCCAACCACCGGATCATGATCCTGCTTAGAACCTGGTGTGAAGATGGGGCCAAAGCCAAGGTAGTCCGGTTTTCCAGCGGTGGCATCTCGCACCTGCTTCAGACTATGGGTGGAGATCCCGATCAGCTTCTCTGGACCCATCACTTTCCTTGCTAAGTCGAGCGGCAAATCCCCTTGTCCCAAATGGACGCCATCGGCATCGATGGCCAAGGCCAGGTCGCAGCGATCGTTGACAATGAAGAGGACACCGGCCTTCGCCGCAGCCTGTCGAAGCGCCAAGGCTTCCACATAGGCGTCTTTCATCGATGCGGTCTTGTTGCGATATTGGAAGAGCACGGCGCCAGCCTCAGCCGCAGTGTTCAGCACCTCAATCAAGGGGCGTGGAAGGCATACCGATGGGTCGAGAATGATGTAGAGACCAGAGAGCGCGGGCGAACGTGAGACAGTCATACGAGAGCTATTCTAGCAGGAAGGTCAAAACGGCCGCCACCAGAAGAACACCATGGTCGTGTATAGTTGGTTCAATGCTCGATGAAGAGACGAAACCAGATGAATCTGATCAACCTGTTCTGCCCCGTCTCGCGTTGGATCCTTAGGAGTGTAGGTTGGTGTCGGCTGTGTTCATACGTTCCTACTTACTGTTGAGTGCCCAACTCTCCCTGTTTCCCATTAGCTTCCGCTCGGCAATTGGGTGCCGCCGGCAGAAGTCGATAGGACACATCTTCTTCTAACAGTGCTGGATCCGAGGGGTCGAGATTCCAACTCTCAACCTTGTCAGCCATGGATATGCTTCTCTCACCGCTGTGCATGTCAGTCTCTAACACCGCCATGGTCGAGTCGCTGATCTGAGTGACTGTCAAGCCGACGTTCCATAGCTGATCAGCCGAGAGGAACGCGGTTGGAATACGGAAGGTGTGATGCTCGTCGTACAAGGCATGCCGCATAGTGTCGTTGATGGGAGTCTGTAGGCTGAGCATTGCTGAATCGTTGGGCGCGAGGGCGGCGATCGCGATCACATACATGCGAAGACCATCTTTCGCGCGTGACTCTGCACTCCCCTTAGCTTGGACGTTCGGAGTCGCCGATAATACGGTGAACTGATTGAGGAGAGGAGAAGCGACCCCTATGCGGATGTGTGTGATGGCCTGGTCTGACGTATTTTCAAGAAGATACTTGCTCAAGACCCATGCGTGCAAATCGGTTATCTTTATGCTGGTTTTTGGGATCACCGATGGAAATCGCCAGAGCGTGCAATTGGAGAGGAGGTTTTGCATATGAGAGTACGTCGTCTTGGTGGTTCCCTCCAGTATGAAACCGCGCTCGTATGTGTATACGGCTGCGTTGACACGGACCACGGAATTTGGCTTGAACCAGGTGATGAACCAGATCGTTGCTGCAACAAGAAGACTGAGCAACGCGGCTAATTCTGCCGAACCTTGAAGCATCTCCCCTAACGTCAGACATCGAATTGCGCCCCATAGACTCATGCCAGAGCGCGCCCGGCCTGACAAAGTTTTCAATATGATGGTCGGCATGATTCGCTCTCGTTACGTGAAGTGCCTAGCGAGAGATGGCTCAACGCGTCGTGAAGCAAGAAGCAGGAACGAGGCAAGCGCAACGAATAGAGAACGGGGTGGATTCGCGTGTACGGCGGGGGGGCGCATTCTGTCGTCTATCCATACTTCTTTTAGTAGCAATCTTGAGCGCGATTCCGTCGTATGCCGTGCGCCGGGGAGTCAACTCGTACGACAGCTGTCTGTGACCACTCTGCGATGAACAGGACTGCTCGCCGGCAAAATCATTTCTTCTCGCATGCCACTTTCCAGAGCGTTCGATTGATCGTACGAGGGACAACCGGCTCCCACGGCAGTTGCTCCATGGTACTGTACACCACGTTCCCGTTTCCCATGTTACCTGAGAACCACGTATAGCCAAGCATACGGGTACGCTCTTCCGTACAATCGTATTCGTTGAACCGTTTCATAGACAATAGCGAATCGCCCGCCACGGTTTGTACGATCTTGTAGTCGTACAATTGCCACATTTTTACCAGACTTCCGTTGCGGCGAAGGGTGGCGGGATCGACGTAGACTTTTAATCCCACTTCGTCGTCGCCACTCGCCAATACCCATTCGGCATAGACTGGTTGGCTACTCAGTATCAGAACCATGAGTAGTAACCCGAGGCCGACCAAGTAACTCTGTGATGGCGCAAGGAAAAGGCTCACGTAACGGGACAGATCGTGTAGCATCGGAAAGCGACCGTGGGGGCAAATCGTGAACGGCATAGGTTCCCTCGCAGGGTGGCGTATTCTAAAAGGGCTAAGATCGAGGATGCAAGATCAATGAATTGCTCCGCGCAACGTGACGGACGGGCTGGTATAGTTAAGGGAGCAAACCTGTCGCCGAAGGAGGGACGCTCATGACGTCGAAACATTCTGATGCAGGTCATGTGGGAAAGGGAAATCTGTCTCCTGAGCCTGAGTCGATGCAGAAGTATTCAGATGAAGTGAGGGAACGGATTGCGAAAAAAGCCTATGAACTCTATGAGCAGCGAGGTCGACAGGCGGAGCGCCACGTAGAAGATTGGTTGGAAGCTGAAGAACTGGTTCGGAAAGAGATGACTGACAGCCGCAGAGGTCCCGCCCTCCAGGGATAGTGAATGAGGCGGTTGCAACGAGACGTGCGCCACCTGTACCCGCTGCTAGCTCCTCCCCCGCTCTGTCCCTGTCATGCTTTTAGGCAGGAGCGATGATGGATTGAGCCTTGATCACCAGGCGTAGGCTTCTGGCGCAGGCCCACCGGGGCCGGGGAAGATCTCATCAAGCCGCTTCAGCGTCTCCTTGCTCAACCTGAGACTCAGGACCCGCATCGTACCATTCAGTTGTTCCATCGTACGCGGGCCGATAATCGAGGATGTCACGGCCTTCTGATGCAGCAACCAGGACAGGGCCACCTCGGCTGGGCGCTCGCCGAGCTGAGCGCACAGTCCTTCATAGGCTTCCAGCTTAGGGCGAGAGGTCTCAATATCTTTCTTGAGATCTTCCTTCGCGTGTCGACCGACTGTTGCTGGTTTCAAAGACCCGGCCAACAACCCGCGCGCGAGCGGACTCCAGGGGATCAGGCCGATGCCATAGGCTTCGCAAGCTGGAATCACTTCTAACTCAACTGTCCGCTCGTTCAAATTGTAGAGACTCTGCTCCGACACGAGGCCAAGAAAGTGGCGGCTGCGAGCTATTTCTTGCGCCTGAGCCAGATGCCAACCGGCAAAATTGCTGCTGCCGATGTAGAGCACCTTGCCTTCGCGGACTAATTGTTCCATCGCCTGCCAGATTTCCTCCCATGGCGTCTCCCGATCAATATGATGCATCTGATAGAGATCGATGCAGTCGGTCTGCAGACGCCGCAGGCTCGCCTCGCAAGCTCGTTTGATGTGCAGAGCTGACAACCGAGACTGATTCGGCCAATCGCCCATCCGACCGAACACCTTCGTTGCCAATACAACTTTTTCACGCCGTCCCCCACCCTGAGCGAACCAACGCCCCATAATCTGCTCGGTCCAGCCTTCGCCGACTTTCCAACCATAGACGTCCGCCGTGTCGAAAAAGTTGAGGCCCAACTCCAGCGCTCGATCCATGATGGCAAAACTGTCTGTCTCGTTGGTCTCCGGCCCAAAGTTCATCGTGCCGAGACAGAGCCGGCTGACTTTCACGCCAGCCCGACCGAGATGAACATATTCCATCAGTAAGACCCCTTGTCACACACGCCATGCATTCTTGTGCACGGATGGGATACGCGCAAAACGCTCATGACTCCTCCTCTTCAATGTCCTCGATCGACTGTTTGAGTGCCGAGACAAAGGCCTCCGGCTGAGCCAGCGCGTTCTCCGTTAGTTGGAACTCAGAAACCAGCACACCGGCTCTATCGACAATGATCAACCGATAACCCTGTTTCACGCACATGCCCCCTTTTGATGTGATGTCATGCACAGGAGGCTACCATAGTGAGAGCGAGACTTCGATATAGGAACAGTGCGAGTGGGCGAGTCTCTTGACGAAGCTCGCATAGTGCGGCATGCTCCGGGCAAGAATATCGTGAGAAAAATGAGAAGGAGACGCCATGGTATTCGCATCAAGCATGTTACCGCTCGGAACACCTGTGCCTCCATTTGCGTTGCGCGATGTGGTCGGCGATCGGATCTACTCGCTCGACTCGTTCGCTGACAAGACAGCCTTGCTGGTCATGTTCATCTGCCGTCACTGTCCCTATGTGGTGCATGTCGAGGACGAGATCGCCAAATTAGGGCGGGACTACATCGACGCGGAGCTTGGTATTGTCGGTATCAGCAGCAACGATCCGACGCAATATCCTGATGACGCACCGCCACGACTGAAAGAGATGGCCGAACGCGTGGGCTTCACTTTTCCCTTGTGTTTTGATGACACACAGAAGATTGCGCAGGCCTATCGGGCGGCTTGCACTCCGGATTTTTATCTCTTCGACCGGGAACGGCGGTTGGCCTACCACGGGCAACTCGACGATAGCCGCCCTGGGAGCAACAAGCCGGTCACAGGCCGCGATCTTCGCGCCGCGATCGACGCAGTGCTGACAGGGAAGCCGATCGACGGTATTCAGAAGGCCAGTATAGGGTGCAGTATCAAGTGGAAACAGTGAAAGGACTAGCGCCGCTGCGGTTCCTTAGGTGAGATGACTCAGTTCAGAAAAGTAAAATTTTCCCGGTTATTTCTCGATAGTATCGGAGCACAATAGGAATATCTGCGCGTCCCTTTAACGCAAAGCCAGACCCAAGAATCTCGAAACGAGAAGCTACGGAGTCTTCGCGCACCGAAACCCGGTGCCCATACCCCGGGCCGACGGCAAATGAGAGTCCCGATCTGAGGAGCGCAAATCCTTAGCACCGCTGCCCCAGGAACCGCCACGTATCACTTTGGACTGGCCCTGGAGCGGCCCTGTCGGATTCTTCGAAGGGCTGGACGTGTAATAATCCTGGTCATACCAATCGCTGACCCACTCCCAGACATTCCCGGCCATGTCATAGATGCCATAGGGACTCTTGCCTTCTTCATACATTCCCACCGGCGACAAGACATAATGATCGCTCCACTTCTCTTTCTTCATGTTCGCATGAAACCCCCTCGGCAGCTCATTACCCCAGGGATAGGTCCGGCCATCTGCTCCCCGCGCTGCCTTCTCCCACTCCGCCTCGGTTGGCAGACGCTTGCCGGCCCAGGTGCAGTAGGCGGTCGCATCCGCCCAATCCACATTGACAATAGGGCGATTCTGGTGGCGGGATTTGTTCATGATGCTCCAGTCTGGCGGTGCTGCCTGGGACGTGGATTCTAAGAACTTCGCATATTGCCCTACCGACACCTGGTATCGATCCATGGAGAAGGCATCCACATAAATCCGGCGCACCGGTTGTTCGTCGGCATCGCCCGTCGTACTGCCCATGATGAACTCCCCCGCCGGCACCATCGCCATCGATCGCTCGTGATGCGGGACCACCGTCGGCTGCTCCTGGTTCAGTGGGGACACCTGCTGAATGTTTTCTGTGACGTGGTAAGTACGAGGCTGTTGTTCACCGGCAAGACCCTGATTGCTCGCCACGGCATCGGCCTGATGTGGTCGGAGGTCGGTTTCAACGACCTTGGGCGCCTCCTGATATTTATGCTGGTTCAAAAACTCGCCGCCTGGAGTGAATTTCTTGGCACGATCGTCAGAGAGTGCTGCGGCCATCGTCGGGTCCGCCTCGAGCCAAAGCAACGCGATGAGTGGAAGAATATTTTTCATACACCACCTCCTTCTTCCGCATATGCGACGAGTTTACCCTGCCTCTATATCGTGTATTAAGTTGGAAAACTATATACCGCTCGTATCAGAAACTCAACACGCTTAGGGGAGTGAGATAGAAGCCTGATGATTTTCTATGCTCGCGCAACGCACGGCCTCAGGACGGGAAGGTGAGTCAGCTGATGTGGTCTCTTTGCTCACAGAGCCCCCATAATAACGCGGTGGTCGCTCGATGCGCGCAGTAAAGAACAATCTGCCTACGCCCTCTGGGGAAGCTGAAGAATCAAAAGGCCCTCGCCAAGGCTAATGGCACGTCACGGGAAATCGATTGTCCTGCAATTGGAGGGTCGGATGGGTGAAAAATATCTGCCAGTGGGTGGGCAGGTGACAAACTCGCGCGCATAGGTACCCTCCGGTGAAGAACTTGACTTACAGTGCGAGTCCTACGTAATGACCAACAGAACCTAGTGCGGCTATGGCTAAATGCCCAGGTTTCCCCAAGGTCTCCCTGTGATAGGTTGCATGGTGGTCAGAGGGACGCTCGTAGAAAATATACGCATGATCGACGATGTGCAACGCATGTGTGATTGCCTCATCATCGGAATCTATTTGAGCGGACATGATGTGGTCCTGGCTACGGGCGGAAAGACATCATAATAGTGAATCCTCGCTCCATCCTCCTCATAGACGACAACGATGAGATCCGTGCCCTCCTCCGTCGGATACTGGAAGAAGCCGGGTACTTCGTCATGGATGCGGCCAATGGGCGTGAAGGACTCCGGCAGTTCCGGCATACTCCCGTTGACCTCGTGATCACGGATCTGCTCATGCCGGACAGTGACGGTTTGGAAGTCATCATGACGTTGCGGCAAGAATCGCCCCACGTAAAGATCATGGCACTGACTGGAGGCACGGGAGAGCCCGACCTCCTCAAGGTGGCAAAACTCCTGGGTGCGAATCTCACGATGAAGAAACCCCTTGAGATGACCGAATTCCTGAAAGCTGTGCAGCAGGAGTTACAGGAAGGCTCGTTGCAAAAAGAACCTGGCCCACACGATACTCTGTGATTGACGCAGCCTAATGGCAATCGGTGCTTGAATAGAGCAGAAGGTAGCCGTCTGCGTCCCGGCAGATTCAACTCGCGGTAATTTCAGAAAACGGCTCCTGGCACCTTTCCTCCGCATCGCGCGGCAGTGAATCTATCTCTATCTTACAGAGGTGGGCGAACCCGCAGCTCCGGATTGGGAATGGGCTTGAACTGAATGGGCTGTGGTTGGCTCGCCATAAAAGCCGCGAGAGTTTTCAGCTCTTTGACGAAGTTGCCCAACTCTTCGCGTTGCTCTTTGGTCATAGGCGTCTCATACCCCGGCGGCAACTTGAGCTTCCCGTCTTCGTCGGTGGCGTTCATCGCGTTGTCCAGCAGTGTCGAAAAGTCGGTTGCATGCCGGCAGGTTGAGTCGAGGGCGCTGACAAGCCCTGGCAAGCGAGCTGTGATCATCTTCAGGAGTACGTGCAAGCGAACAAATCGATGCTCGTCCCAACCCTTAGCTTGTGCGCCGCTAGTGGAGTTGATTGCGAATCGTTGTACAAGTTCCTGGGTGGCATGGACCCCTCGCTCAGCGATAGCTTCGATGAACTGGGCCTCCATGTTGAGATTCATCCCGCCTTCTTTCTTGTCCAGTCTGACCCGAGTTACTCTGTCTCTCACTCCTGGCATGCGTGCGAGGGAATTGTCATTCCAGTTCTGCATCGTACCGACAATGGCGCCGATGAATCCCCCCAGCTTGCTCGCAGGCTCCTTTTCTTCTGCAAAGTGGCTCCAGCGTTCTCCGTAGCCTTGGTCATACTTCTCCGGAAGAAAGAACGGTCCTCGCCCTTCCACCTTTGGCTCAAGGTTGATGCCAAAGGTCGGCCACATTGGCACCAGGTCGTCGAAGAGATGCATTGGAAAGTTTGAGCTAATGCCTCCGTCGGAAAACCAGCAATGCCGAAACTCTCGTTTTTCTGGCGGGTCATGGTCAATGGCATGCAGCGGAATTGCAGTGAAGAGGAACGGAAACGATAGACTCATGCGTGCCGCCAGCAACACAGGGAAATCTCGGGGCTCCGGCAGCGTTCGTCTCCCCTCCGCTGCACTAGTCGGCGGATCCTTTCCTTCTCTGCCTGGTTCTATCGTGTAGGGCTTGGACTTATCCACCATCCAGGCAACCACGTCGGGAGGCAGACAGCGCTTCATTTCTTCCTCCTTGAAGTAGAGACGTTCGCGGTCGCGAAATTGTGTCTGCTGGAGATCCGTCTCGGGCAGCGGGAAAATATATGGCCGTCCATGTGACAGATTCGTTGAGAACATCTGGAGGTCTATCGAACGCGGTGTGGGACTGGAAGGCTCTTTCAAGCAATCGGGAGGAAAACCTCGTACTGTCCACAGGTCGCCGAATGTAAGGGGCTTGTCGCCAACAAGCTCGCGCCCTCCTGCGGCCGTCTGAATCAGTGCGTGCAACCAAGGCGTGAGCCCCTCATTCTGCCCGTCCTCGGTCAGGCCCGTGCAGAACCCAAAGTCATTGGCGACAATCTGTCGAGTGACGTCATGATATACCCACAGGCCGATCAACCCCAGTATCACAAAGACGAGAGTCAGACCTGCGGCAAACCAGCCCAGGCCAAACGCTCCGACTGCCAAAGCTGTAACCAAAGCCGCTAGCGTAGCGGGCCAATAGGCCAAGAGGAGGCCACTGACAATATTGTAAATGCGCCTACTGGTGCTACTGCTATTCAACGCCTTGATGAGCACAGAAAATAGTCGTCGCATTTCCCGCTGTGGCTGGAACAAGCTGAGCAGCTTGCTCTTGCCAGCAGTCACTTTACCCAGGTCTGCCGGAAGCTGCGCGAGAAGGTCGAAACCGGCACGGGAGCCCGTGCGTCGCCGTTGATATTCCGCAGCAGCCGTGACAACCGCCGCAATGGCTCCCGCTGAGGTTCCTCCGATGCCATTGAAGCGGTAATGATGGGACAGCAGCTCAATCGCTTTCGGATAGACCACGCCGCTGGTAATGCCGCCCTTCATCACCAGGTCGCAGAAACGATCCTCCGGCGGTTCTTGAGGTTGGGGCATTGGCATTCCCTCCCTATTTTTCGAAGATTAACAATATATTTATTCGAGCAAAATGCGTGCTGAGACAATCAAAAAATACTCACCGAATATTTCCTTGACTCATCTCTTTCCCTAGTGGCTGATTGCGGTCTGAATTGATTATATCGGGTCGAGCATATTCTCTCGCCAGGCAGGGCCTTTCTCGTTCGACCTTCTCGACGAACTGCCGGCTGCCTCCGTCGGCCTTACCTGCGAGATGTCTCGTCGGGCTTCGGTCGCGAACACCTCGCGACAGCATTCATCAAAAATCCTAGCTATCGGAATACATAGCAAGCTACATACCTAATCTGAACTGCGTATATCCTCTGAGATTGTCTGCGATTTTCCCAAGAATTTCACCTGGCGGACACTCCCCTAGCGATGAAAACGCAGTCCCTGTGAATCGTAAACGATTCAGTCATGAATCTAAAGAGATACAGGGGCTTCTCCTTCCCGAGTGGGAGGTTTTCGCCTGACTTCATATGGGATCAAGCGTGCCGGTGAGGACTTTCAGCGCAGGTATATTTCATCGCGTAAACCGTAGCTTCGCCACTGGAGGGAAACGATGCGGGCCTTCGTGGCACCGACGATGCCTTGTACTGTTGGAGTGGGTAGAAACCGGAAACACAGAAGGTGTCCACGGGCGTTGGAGTGTGTGCACCTGGCCGCTTCTTTCTCTGTCTTTCGATCTTTTTCATCTATCTCCTACAGAGGATAGCCTGATCGATCCTCGATTGCGCGCGTCGAACGAACGTCATCCATCTAATTGATACTTCCAAGCTCGCTTGCTTTTCCTCTCTTGGAAGGGGACCCATGTTGGTCTACATACGACCGTCGAGTACACCGCTCTTCCCTCCCTCCCCTTGAGGGCGGGCTAGATGGTTTCCCAGTGCGCGTGTCCAACGAGGATCTTCTGCGACCGCGCGTTGCACGAGCACAGGAGACTGTCTAGTCTGCCCTCTCATGCTCCTTCTCAGGGCGCGCGTTCCGGGAGCACAGGACCAACGTGGGTGCCCTTCCAATCCTTCCTATCGTGCGCGTTCCGCGGGCAGGAGGACGATCAGGCTTGCCCTTCTCATCCTTCAGATGGCCGCGCTGCGCGAGCACAGGAGTGAATATCGAAATCCTCCTTCCACGCTTGCGCTTTTCCTTAATAGGGAGTGGCCAAGGTTGCCCTCGACTGAGCGCATCGAGCGACCACTGTTTCATCGTGGGGGCTCTGCGAGCAAAGAGGGCACGTGGCCGCTCCCTTCTTCTAGTTTTCTCCTCTCCCAGGTGATAAAACATACCTCCCATACCTCAGCAGGCTGAGGAAGACTCGGTGTATACGAAGAATGGAGTTGAGCTGTTCCTCCGTATGGTGTTGGAAACTGAATCACCTCAGGATGCTCAAGAGGACCGTCCAGCAAGGCCGCAGCCGATGAAAGCACCGGAGGCGTAGCCTCTGGGCTACGTTGAGGATGCTTTCGAGGGGAGAACGCCGCTGGCGGACTTTTTCAGCATCCTGCTGGTGCCTTGTATAAGAGAAGGAATGTCTATGTCTTTGCCGATTGAGAAGTCGTCGTCCGATGAATTGGCGCGAGAAGTCGCTCGGCGGCGCACCTTTGCCATTATTTCGCACCCGGACGCGGGAAAGACCACGCTGACCGAGAAACTCCTCCTCTACGCCGGCGCAGTGCATCTCGCCGGAGCTGTGCATGCGCGGGCCAATCAGCGTGCGTCGAAGTCGGACTGGATGGAGTTGGAGCAGGCGCGCGGGATTTCGATCACGTCCACCGCGCTTCAATTTGATTATCAGGGAGTGCGGGTGAACTTGCTCGACACGCCGGGCCACCAAGACTTCAGCGAAGACACTTACCGTACCCTCATGGCAGTCGATAGCGCGGTGATGGTGCTCGACTGCGCCAAAGGCATCGAGCCCCAGACCAAGAAACTCTTTGCCGTCTGCCGCAAGCGTAATATCCCGATCATGACCTTCATCAATAAGATGGATCTACCCGGGCGCCATCCTTACGAACTCCTCGAAGAGATCGAACAGACCTTGGGCATGACGGCGGTGCCCTTCAATTGGCCCATCGGGGAAGGAGCCGGGTTTCTGGGGCTCTACGACCTTCAAGATCCCCAAGTGCTCTTCTTCCAACGGACCCTCCATAACCAGAAACGGGCGCCGATGCGGGTGGAAACCTTTCCCCATCCGAGCCTGGCCGAAACGCTCGGAGACGCCTATGGTCCGTTGCAAGAAGAGATCGCCTTACTGACTGGCGCCGGCACAAAATTCGATCGCGACCGTTTTCTCGCCGGCCAACTCACGCCGGTCTTCTTCGGGAGCGCGCTGACAAACTTCGGAGTCGAGCCGTTCTTAAACGGGTTTCTCCGACTTGCACCCCCGCCAGGACCACGCATGAGCTCGGAGGGTCCGGTAGAACCGACAGAAGAGAAGTTCTCTGGATTTGTCTTTAAAATTCAGGCGAACATGGATCCGCAACATCGCGATCGAATGGCATTTTTACGTATTGTATCAGGCCGATTCGAGAAGGACATGATGGTTCATCACGCACGTCTAGATCGAAAGATCCGGATGACACGACCGCACCGGCTCTTTGGCCGTGATCGAGAGACGATCGAAGAGGCCTACCCTGGCGATGTCGTGGGATTCGTCAACCCCGGCCTCTTTGCCATTGGTGACACGCTCAGTTCCGGAAGCCCCCGCTCCTTCGACGCGATTCCACTCTTTCCTCCGGAATGTTTTGGGGTACTCAGAAGTCAGGACCTCACAAAGCAGAAACAGTTCCAGAAGGGACTTCAGCAACTCGAAGAAGAGGGCGTGATGCAGGTGTTCTATTCCCCCGATCACGTGCGCCGTGAGCCGGTGCTCGCCGCTGTGGGGGAACTCCAATTCGATGTCGTCGCCTCACGGCTCGAGAGCGAATATGGGGTCAAAACCACGGTCGAGCGAATGCCGTTTGTCCTGGCCCGCTGGGTGACCGGCGACCCCGACACGATCGCGCGCATCTATTGGCCGCAGGATACACGCCGGCTCGTGGACAAAGACGGCAGGATGGTGATGCTGTTCGGCTCAGAACGGCTACTCACCTATTGCATGAAAGAATATGCCTCCCTCAAGTTTCAGTTGCGAGAGGAAATTGGAAAAGCAGAAAACTAGCAGGTCCCTACCCTCCCGCAGGATGCTCAAAAAGGCAGCCTTCTCACCCGCCCAACCCAGGCGGCTACTTCACCCACCCTCCCTGAGTCTGCCAAGACAATCTCTTTGCCCTGGGACGCGCCTTGTCCCAGGCAAGGCCGCAGTCGAGTCAAAACCGGAGGCGTACACTCTGGGGCGCACGGTGCGACGAATAAGGAGCACCACGTCTGTGCGCGCCGCCGAGTGGTGAGGCGGCCGGGTCCCCGTTGAGGATTTTGACGAACCGAGAACGATGTTGGAGATTTTTTCAGCGCCCTGTTAGGTTCGACCGCCATCAAAGCCCATATCCCGCCACTTCTCCAGCAACGCGATGCGTCGTAGCAATTGCGCGACAGTCGCTTGATCGACTCGGCCCCCGGTTCGCTTGATGAGTTCGGCATTGAGATAGCGATGATCGACTCCGGTCTTTCGCGACACAGCGCCGACGAGGGCGCGATGCAGGTCTCGCAATTCGTTCTTTTTGTCATGGAGCGGCACGATCGGTTCTGCGACGCCCCTGCCCTCACCGGCTGACTCTAACTCCTCGCCCCCGATCAGGGTATCCATCCTGGCTACCCCGTGCAGCGGCATGTACTCTTTCAGCGACGTGGCGGCCGTACCGAACAATGTGCGCTGCACTGAAGGCATGATCTCTTCCAATACATGGTCTCGTTCTGCCTTAATTCGTTTCGCGTAATGCACGAGGGTCGCGTCCTTTGGCACGTACAGCCAGGCCCGTTGCGGCTTCGGCAACCCCTCCTGCATTCGAACGAATCGCCCGACGACCTGGCGAAAATACATCTCGGTCAGGACATTTGTGGCATACACACCGACACGAAGCCTTGGGATATCGACGCCTTCGCTCACCATGTTCACTGCGACGAGCCATTGCTGGGTCTTATGCTGTGCAAAGGTCTTGATCGTCTTTGAAGCGGAGGGATCGTCCGAAATGGCGACATGTGCAAGGCTGCCCGTAATACGCCCTACGAGTTCGGCGACCTGCCTGGCATGGTCTTGATTCATCGCGACGATGAGTCCACCCGCATCCGGCTGTTCCTGCTTGCGGAGCCGGCGCAACTCGGCATGAGCATCCGTGATGACAGGGCCCAGCCAGCTGTCTTGCAAAAGCGCGGTCTTGAGCCGTTCCCGTTGCAGATCGAAGGTGAGTCCATCCTCGAATGTAGCCCGATGTTCACGACCCTCCGAAAGCCACGTCAGCTCCCCTTCATAACTTGGGAAAAGAATCGGACGGCAGACGCTCTCGCGAATCGCGTCGGCATAGCCGTAGGTAAAATCGGCCTGGCTTTCACCATGCTCATATCGCACGAATGGAATGGGATTGTTATCGGAGCGAAAGGGAGTGCCCGATAAGGCCAGGCGAAAGACCGACGTGTCAAACGCCTCCCGCAGCGCGTTGCCCCAATCCTTGCCCTCGCCTGCATGGTGCAGCTCATCGAAAATCAGCAGAGTCGGCCGGTTTCGGCAGGCGCGCTGAAATACGGTCGGGGCCAGACAGACCTGTTGATACGTCACGACGGCGCCATGAAAGTCGCGCGCTTCGATCGCCTGTTCATTTGTCAGAGCCGGATCCAGCTGCACCCCCACCAGGCCGGCAGCGGTCGCCCATTGTGTGCGGAGATGATTCGTCGGACAGATGACCAATACACGGCTGGCCACGCGATCGGCCAGATATTGATGGGCAATCCGTAGAGCGAAGCGAGTTTTTCCTGCTGCCGGCGTTGCCGTCGCGAGAAAATCAGGACGTGTATGGGTGAGAACAGCGGACACGGCGCGAGCTTGCCAGTCGCGCAGCTTGGCCGTCCAAGGAGACAAGATCACTGCCGCCTCTTCTTCAGAACCGCTGCTGTATAGACATCGTCACGTCGAATAAAAGTCTTCTGAGACCGCGAGCTGCGCGAGCACAGGAGATCAACAGACAGACACACCGTCCCCCCGCCCTCTACTTCCACCGCATTTCCAGCTCGGGATATTTTGCTTTGTAGTCGGCATGGCTCACGCCAATCACTTTGAGCGCTTCCTCACGATCGTAGATACTGGTAATTTCGACTTTATGGTGGATGGCGCCCGGCGCGCTCTTATAGGTGAGGAAATAGTGCTGCAAGCGATCGAGGAGCGCCAGAGGAACTTGGCTGATATCGGTGTAGCCTCCGTAGGTGGCATCGTCTTTCATAACGGCAATGATCTTGTCGTCCGCTTCGCCGCCATCTGCCAGACTGAAGCCACCGATGGGCAGTGCCGTGAGAAGAATGTCGCTGTGCGGAATTGTCTTCTCAGTGAGGACGCAGATATCGAGGGGATCGCCATCCCCTACGATGCCTGTTCGCTTCGTCCGTGCAGCAAACAAGGCCGCGACGCCGTCACTGCAATACGTTTGCGGGACCAGCCCGTAATAGACGGGACAATAGTTTGAAAATCGCTGAGGGCGATCGACCTTGAGGAACCCGCTCACCTTATCCACTTCATACTTCACCGTGTCGGTCGGCACAATTTCAATGTACGCCGTTACCTCCTCCGGGGCCTGGGCTCCGATGGAGACGCCATGCCAGGGGTGGGCTCTGAACATCAAGCTCATCAATCGCAGTAGGGAATCGGCCTGGTTGCCGCTCATCACGTCTCCTCCATTTGAATGCAACACACATTGCGCGCAACTTTACTCACTGGCACGCCGAGACGTGCCAGTAGCCCAGGCGAGCACATTCCTATCAATGATTCTTCCAAGCTTGCTCGCTTACGTTACAGGAGGTGGCTGAGAGATCCCCAAACTGCGCGCGTTACCACAATCTCCTCATGTTTATTTTCAAGGGTGGCCTGGTCGATCCTCGATTGCGCGCGTCGAACGAGCACATTCTGATCGTGCGCGTTCCGCGAGCAGGAGGACGACCGGGCTACCCTCTCCCCCCTCTTGGCTGCTCCAGAAATAATCTCACTGCCACCTTCTGCCCTTTGATTCTGGTCCGACTCAGAGTTTGAATAATCTCCCGTGCCAACACTTCAGGCACTTCCACCAGTGAAAATCGATCCATGACTTCGACAGCGCCGATGACATTCGAATTGAGCCCGGCCTCATTGGCAATGGCCCCAACGAGATCGCCCGGCCTAATGCCTGCCTCCCTGCCTGCCCCGATATACAGCTTTGCCATTCCAGCTGTTCGTCCGCCCCGACCAGGCGCACTGAACGGTCTGCCCTGTCCCTCTCTCGGCATCATACCGCGTGCCGGGCCGCGAGGATCACCCATGGGATGGCGCCCCATCGATGGCCGCTCCGGCGGCCTGTTCGACACCGCAGGAATATCGATTTCCTTTCGCTCCCCACCCTGCATGCGAAAGACAAGTTTCAGTGCAGCCGCTGCCACGTCCATGGGATCGCCCTGCTCGGCACAGGACGCGGCCACCGCCCTGAATAGGTCCAGGTCGCCGGCTGCAAGCACGTCCTCAATCGCGCCTTTGGTTCGTGCAAGACGCTTCGTGCGGAGATCGGCGACGGTCGGCACCGGCGTCACGACGATTTTGGCTTTCGTGAGTTGCTCGATATTCCACAACAGCCGCTGTTCGCGCGGGTCGAGCACGGTGATCGCCGCCCCTTCACGCCCGGCCCGCCCAGTCCGTCCAATCCGATGGACATAGCCTTCGGGAGACGTGGGCAGGTCGTAGTTCACCACATGAGAGACGGACGGAATATCCAACCCCCGCGCCGCCACATCGGTCGCCACAAGGAGTTCGGTCTGTCCGGCCCGAAACGAATTCATCACTCGATCGCGCTGGGGCTGATTCATCCCCCCATGGATCGCTTCGGCTCGATGCCCGCGATCTGTCAACATGGCCGTCAGCTCGTCGACTTCGATACGCGTGCGGCAGAACACAAGCGCAGACTTCGGAGCTTCCATGTCCAAAATACGAGCCAAGGCCATCACTTTATGTTGTCTGGCGACAATATAGGCGGTCTGATGCACACGCGGCGCAGCGCCTGCTTTGAGCGGCTCTTTGGCAATCTTGATTTCGACTGGCTCCTTCAGATGGCGCTTGGCAATAGACGCGATGCGGGCCGGCATGGTCGCGGAGAAAAGCGCCGTCTGCCGCTCTTTGGGAGTCTGTTCGAGAATGGCATCCAGATCCTCAGCAAATCCCATGTCCAGCATCTCGTCGGCTTCGTCTAAGACGACCATCTGAACCGTCTTGAGCTGCAAAGTTTTCCGGCGGATATGATCCAGCGCCCGCCCCGGCGTCGCCACGATGACATCGACACCGCGTCTGAGTGCCTGGAGCTGTAAACCCATCGCCTGGCCGCCATACACCGGAAGAACGGATATTTTCAATTCCTTGCCATAGCGAGTGACGGCTTCACCAACTTGTATCGCCAATTCTCTGGTCGGCACCAGAATCAGCGCCGAGGGGCAACGACGCGATGAATGGGCAATGCGCTGGAGTAACGGCAGGGTGAACGCCGCAGTCTTGCCGGTTCCGGTTGCGGCTTGGCCCAAGAGATCACGGCCTGCCAACAACGGAGGGATGGCCTCTCGCTGAATCGGCGTGGGCTCTTCATAGCCCAGGGTGTCGAGCGTGGTCAGCAGGGCCGCTTCCAGGCCAAGCGCCACGAAACCAGGAGAAAAACCCTTCGCTGGCGTTTCCGCCGGTGGGTGAGTGTTGTTAGGTTTCATACAATATTGCGATGGCCTTTCTGCGCTGTATGCCAATCAATTGTGTATCGGAGCATGACCGTGTTGCTGCTAATAATCCTTCCAAGCTCGCTCCTACGCTTTCTCCTAAGGGGTGACCAACTGCTCTGCGGGCTGTGCATAGGGCGGTTGGGAGATTTCTATTGCGGCCGTCGAACGAGCACAGTTTCATCGTGCGCGTTCCGGGAGCAGGGAAATCTGCCAACCGCCCTATGCACCATCTTATTCATCTGGCAGTTGGATCGGCCCCGCCCACTCCCCTTTGGCCAGCGTCACTTCCTGGAACCCGCCGTCTGGCCATTGAAACTGACGAACCTCATCGACTTGCACAATAAAGGGATCGGCTTCGTGTGCTAGACCTCGGTACCAGTACCAGCCAGCCGCTGTGGGTTTGCCCTTGGTCCATCGATAGTCGGCCATCCGTCCGTTCCTTTTCCCAACTACTGCAAGTCTGTTACAGTCGCGCAGATGGAGAAAGTCCTGGACGACTCTCGCAGGACCCAGGCTTTTTCAATAGCCTGTCGGAAGGTTGACCCTATCATGTCTGCACTCCCAATAGAAGATGTGTTACCGGCACTCCGCCAGGCACTCACGGAGGGTCGAAACGCCGTGCTGACTGCCGCGCCCGGCGCAGGAAAAACGACGCGGGTGCCGCTGGCCTTGCTCGACGCGCCTTGGCTCGGAGAAAAGAAGCTGCTCATGCTGGAACCGCGGCGGCTCGCCACACAGGCGGCAGCCCGTCGCATGGCCAGCGCGCTCGGCGAATCGGTTGGTGAGACGGTCGGCTATCGTATGAGGCTCGATACGAAGGTCAGCCCCAAGACCAGAATCGAGGTCATCACGGAAGGTATCCTGAGTCGCCTGCTTCAGCACAATCCGGCTATTAGCGAGTATGCCCTCGTCCTCTTCGACGAATTCCACGAACGAAGCCTGCAAGCCGACACAGGCCTCGCCCTCTGCCTCGAAGCGCAACGAATCTTTCGCCCGGACCTCCGCCTGCTCGTGATGTCAGCGACGTTGGATTGTGGACCGATCTCGAATCTCTTGAGCGATGCGCCCGTCATTACCTGCGAAGGACGGATGTTTCCAGTAGAAATCCGTTATCTCGAGCAGCCACTCTCCGGCCACCTGGATGTCGCAGTTGTACAATCGATCAAGCGCTCACTGGCACAAGACCCAGGCAGTCTCCTGGTCTTTCTTCCGGGCATGGCAGAAATCCGCCGCGTTGAGCGAACGCTCCTCGATCTGAGCTTGGGCTCGCACATCCTCATTGCGCCGCTCCATGGCGACCTGCCTCAAGACGCGCAGGACCGGGCGATCGCTCCCACTCAACCGGGAATACGAAAGATCGTGCTGGCCACGTCGATTGCCGAGACGAGTGTGACGATCGACGGGATACGGGTCGTCATCGATGCCGGCTTGCTGCGCGTACCTCGCTTCAATTCGCGCTCAGGACTGACGAGACTGGAAACGATTCGCGTGACCCAGGACTCCGCCGAGCAACGTCGTGGCCGGGCCGGTCGCCTTGAACCAGGCGTCTGTGCTCGCCTCTGGACCTCTGCGGAACATCGATCGTTGGCCCCTCGTCGCCCGCCGGAAATCCTCGATGCCGACCTGGCGCCACTGATGCTTGAATTGGCCCTCTGGGGCACCGCCGACCCGACCGAATTGTCCTGGCTCACTCCCCCACCACCTGGGGCTGTGGCCCACGCGCGAGAATTGCTCACCAACCTTGGTGCGCTCAATGCAGAGGGACGGATCACTGCTCATGGAAGACAGATGGCGGAACTGCCGCTGCACCCGCGTCTTGCGCACATGCTGCTTCAGGCTGTGCCTTTAGAACTCGGCACCCTTGCCTGCACCCTTGCCGCCCTGCTCAGTGAACGAGATATTCTCCGAGGCTCTTTCGGTCAGCGGAATGCCGATCTGCGGCTCCGTGTGGATGTCTTACGCGGACAGCACGATCATGCAGCCGGTGAAACCATCGACCCTGCTGCGTGCCGGCGAGTCGCGCGCACCGCCGACCTCTGGCAACGACAATTTCTGCGATCCACTCGTTCGAACCAGCACGAGAACCTCGATGCGGTCGGACGCTTGCTCGCACTTGCCTATCCTGATCGCATCGCCCAGCGCCAACGGGGCACTGACGCCCGCTATCTCATGGCCAACGGCCGTGGCGCTCTCTTTGCGAATCCCGATCCGCTCGGGACAGAAGACTATTTGGTCATTGCCAGTCTGGATGGCGGTCAGCAATGGGCCCGAATCGATCTGGCTGCGCCGATATCACTTCGAGATATTGACACGCAGTATGCCGACCGGATTCACACAGTCGATGCAGTCGTGTGGGATGACGCCACGCATATCGTTCGGGCCACGAGACAGCGCCGATTCGGTTCGCTCATTCTGACCGAGCAGGGGCTTTCAAAGCCGGACCCTTCGATGATTTCTGCGGCGTTATTACAGGGCATTCGCCAGGCGGGACTCGACACACTGGCATGGACGCTGGAGCTTCGTCAGTGGCGGGCGCGAGTGACGTTCCTACGCCGAATTGAAGGACCGGATTCACAATGGCCCAATCTCTCAGATGATGCCTTATTGCGCAAGCTCGACGACTGGCTTGGTCCCTATCTCTCAGGGTTGACCACGCTCGATCGCGTCACGCGACTCGATCTCACTCAGCCGTTGCATGCACTCCTCTCCTGGGAACAGTCGCGCCAACTCGAACGGTGGGCGCCCACTCATCTGACAGTCCCAAGTGGATCGAACGTTCGCGTGGAGTACGAGACGCCAGATCTACCTATCCTGGCTGTGCGGTTGCAAGAGATGTTCGGCTGCAAAGATACGCCCCGTCTCGTCGATGGAAAGATTCCGGTCATGCTACACCTCTTGTCACCGGCACGGCGCTCTGTCCAGATTACGAAAGACCTCGCCAGCTTCTGGGCCAAGACCTATCAAGAAGTCCGCAAAGAACTTCGCGGTCGCTATCCCAAACACTCCTGGCCCGACGATCCCCTCACCGCCCCGCCGACAGCGAAAGCCAAACGGCGGAGCCGATAATCCTCCTTAGAAGCACACTCCCGCAGGCTGCTCAAACAGGCCGTCCTTCTCACCCGCCCAACCTCGGCGCGCCGGGACGCACCTTGTCCCAGGCAAAGCCGCAGCGAGTGAAGGCCCGAGGCGTACCCTTGTGGTACGTTGAGGGTCTGAACGATGCGAGAACGAAGTTGGCGGACTGTTTCAGCAGCTTGCTAAGTGGGAATGTCTCTCGTCCCGTCATACGACGTTCTCGATTGGTGGGAGAGCTTCATGATATCGCCGTCCTTGATCACCGTATCTTCGCCGCTGACTTTTTTGTTTACGGCAATCATCAATTCTCGGTTCAAGAGGAACTGTAGCAACGGACCCATGCGATCCTGGTTCGCCTCGATGAGTTTTCTCACCGTGGTCGGCTCGGAAGCCTCACATTCGAATTCTGTTTCTCCGACCGCATCGCGTAACGTCAATCCAAAGACCAGCACAGTGACCATATGATGTGTATCTCCCTTACGTCGCCTACTGTAATTATTTGGTCTGCCGGTCTGCAGCCTCGTAGGCCTCTTGAAGCAGTTGGGCTACGTGCTTGACCTCCGCTGTGCCTTGCAAGCCCGTGCGTAATTGAATCATGCAGGCCGGGCAACTCGTCGCGACAACTTCGGCGCCGCTCAGTTCGACGGCCTGCCGTTTACGCTCGACAATGCGCTGCGACGTCTCGAAATCCTTCACGAGATAGGTCCCGGCTCCGCCCGCGCAACGATCGGCATCCGGCATCTCCACATATTCCACTCCCGGCAAGCTAGCTAAAATCGCACGAGGCTCTTTGGTCACTCCCGCAGCTCGCAGATGGCAGGAGGAATGGTAGGCGACCTTGCACTTCGTGGACTGCTGAGTGGCCATAGCCGGTTTCACCGGCGATTGGGACACGAACTCCGAAATATGTGTGACCCGTTTGGCCAAGGCCTGGGCCGCCGCTTGCTCCGGCTCACCGGCAAAGAGGGTGGGATAGTCCTTCAGCATAAGCGTGCAGGACGCGCAGCCGGTCACCACCTTCTCATACCCAATCATCGACGCAAGGTTGACCCGTGCCCCTTCTTTGGCCAAGGCACGATGTCCGTAGGTTTCGATGGGCGTCCCGGAACAGCGTTGCGGCGGCAGATCAGGCTCAACCCCATGTTTTCGCAGCACCGCGATCACGGCATCCCCGACCCCATCGTCGAAATAGTTGGCCGCGCAGCCATGAAAATAGGCCACCGGCGAGCGAGCGGATCGGCCGGCATCGGGAATCAGTTCTGGATAACGATCACGGAGCTGTCGTGTGGCGAGTCGTGGCAGTACCAACTGAGGCGACAATCGTGCCGTCTCAGCGAGGGCACGCATGAACGGTTTTGTCAGACGATCGATCAGACGCCGCATCAGCGGACGATCCCATATCGATTGATACCTCGCGAGAAGCTTTAAGAATTGTTCAAATCGTCTTGTTTGTGCATGGAAACGAAAGATAAAGCCGGCCATCTTATTTGGATGCTCTGCGCGCCGATCCAGAATGAGCTGAGAGACATCGACACCAGCCGGACAGGCGGTACGACAGGACTTGCAATTGAGACAGGCCTCCACCACTCGCTTCGACTTGAGATAGCTGTAGTTCTTATCGGTGACGATCTCGAACCAGCCACGCGAACTCATGTCTTCCGATTGGAATACATCGTAGACCGGGCAGACGGCGTTGCACTTGGCGCAGGTTGCGCAGGATTTTGACAATCGCTCATAGTCGATATGGTCTGTGAAGGGCCGGTCGCTGATCTTGATGCCGGGGTTGAGCACCCCCGATGGATCGAAGCTCTGCTTCACCCGCACAAACAATTCGTACAGCTCCGGGCCGAACATCGTCTTCACATATTCGGCGCGTACCCGCCCATCTCCATGTTCCCCGCAGATCGAGCCGCCAAAACGATTCAAGACCGTGTGGTGAATCTCGTGATAGCCCTGCACCATCTTCTGAAAATCGTCTTGATCGTTCACGTCGAGCAAGGGAATGATGTGCGCGTTCCCATTCCCAATGTGCCCGAAAATCGCAACCGGCACGCGCTGTCCGGCGAAGAACTCTTCCAAATACCGGATGAGTTCGCTGATCCGTTCAGCCGGCACCACCACGTCATCGACGAAGTTAATTGGCTTCTTTTTGGGATCAAATCGGTAGAGCGTGGGATAGAGCGCCTTGCGGGCTTTCCATAATTGGTCGCGCTGCTCAGGATCGAACGCTATCACAGGATCGGAGGCGAGGCGATAGCGGCGACAGATCTCGGTCATGCGCTCAGCCTGCGCGCGAAGATCGGTCTCTGCGTCTTCGGCATCCAACTCGACAAGGAGAGTGGCGGCTGCATCCGCCGGGATGCCGTGCTTCGCCCGTCCGATCAAATTGAGCGTATTGGCATCCATCACTTCCAACGCGCTCGGACTCAACTCCAGCAACTGCGGCACTGCATCACCCACATCTTCCAATCGATGAAAATGAATCAGCGCCGTGAGAGTCGCGCGGGGTTTCTCGACCAGCCTGATGGTAGCTTCGCTGAAGAGACCGAGCGTGCCTTCGCTGCCGACAAAGAGCTTGGGAAGATCGAAGCGGCCTCGATCAAGCCCATCAACAAGACCGAAGAGGTTGTAACCGCAACTATTCTTGCTGACCGTGGGACGTTTCTGTGCAATCAGCGTGGCATGGTCTTGTAGCAACGACCGCAAATCGTGAAGCGGCCTGTGCGCTTTCAGCAGATCGGCGCAGATCGGGTCGTCGAGCCCATAGGCCTTGGCATCCAGCCACTCGCCGGATTGCAGGCAGACACGGAGCGCCGCCACATTATCTTTGACGGAACCGTACCGTAACGTGTGAGGACCGGAGGAGTTGTTTGCCAGCATCCCGCCCAGTTTGCACATCTCGCCGCTAGAGGGGTCCGGCCCGAATAACAGACCGTCGCGCGCCAGTCGTTTGTTGAGTTCGGCCAAGACAATGCCTGGCTGCACCCGAGCCCAGCGCTCGCCTTGATTCAGCTCCAGAATCCGATTCATCCGCGAGACATCCAGAATGATTCCGGACCCGATCGCCGAGCCAGTCAGATTTGTTCCGGCAGCGCGCGGCGTCAATGGAATGCCACGCGACACGGCATAGGCGACCGTCGCCGCAATATCTTCCTCGGATTCCACGAGCACGACGGCCTTCGGCGTCATCCGATAGATGCTCGCATCCACCGCATAGGCGGTGAGCGTCGAATAGTCGTCTTTCACTTTTTCTTTGCCTATCGCGGCACGGAGGTCTGAAGCGATGGCGTGCGACCGATCAGGTAAAATGAGGGTTGGTGCAGTCATAGTTAAAGGCGTGCTTCATTCTAGATGGACTTTTGAGACCAACACAAGCGCGGTTGTTGCACAATGCGCGACCAGCTAAGATATGACGTACGGATAGGAGCTCGTACTTGTGACCGACTCACGTCCCACCCTTTATCTTTCACGTCTTCTCCCTGAACCCGTTATGGTCATCTTGCGGGAGCGATTTCGGCTGGTGCAGGAGCCGCTCGATGCGTTGCCGGCTCCATCGACGCTTCGTGAGGGACTCTGCCGATCCGATGCGGCGATCGTCACCCTGGGTGACCACATTGACGCCGAGACTATTCATGCGGCGACTCGGCTGAAAATTCTCGCAAACTATGCCGTCGGCTATAACAACATCGATCTTATGGCTGCGCGGCAACGAGGTCTCATCGTCACCAATACCCCGGATGTTTTGACGGATGCCACCGCAGATCTGACCTGGGCCCTGCTCTTGGCGACGGCCCGCCGCATTCTCGAAGGGGATACTCTTGTTCGATCCGGTCGTTGGACTGGGTGGAGTCCCACGCAACTTATGGGAACGGAGATCTCGGGCAAGACCTTGGGAATTATCGGTATGGGACGGATTGGACAAGCGGTAGCCGGGCGCGCGGTAGGGTTTCGCATGCCGGTACGCTACCACTCACGCCAACCGATTGCCCATTCGTCTCTCCCTCGCGAGTGGGAGTATCGATCGTTGCACGGACTCTTGAGTGAGGCCGATGTCGTGACAATCCATGCACCTCTCACCCCGACCACGCACCATCTGATCGGCGAGCGCGAATTGTCCTGGATGCGTCCCACCGCCTTCCTCATCAATACCGCTCGTGGTCCGATTATCGATGAAGGAGCGTTGCTCGATGCTCTCAAGACCGGAGTCATCGCCGGGGCGGGACTCGATGTCTATGAGCAAGAACCGGCCATCCATTCAGGGTTGGCGCAGTTGAAACAGGTGGTGCTCCTCCCCCATCTAGGCTCTGCCACACTCCACGCAAGGGTGCAGATGGGATTGGTATGTGTGAACAATATTCACGCGGTGCTGGAAGGGCAGCCTGCTCCCAATCAAATCCCATAGCCAGCGGTAAAGCGCTTGAGGCAAGAAGAATATGCGTGGCTGTTTCGAAGGCGGACTAGTTGGCGTATCGAAATGCAGAAACAGGCTGAGCGGGCCCTCTGCGTGCGAGCACTGATTCGAGTCGGTCCGGCACATCGTGGAAGGTTGGGATCGATTCATACATTTCGGCAGCCTGACGCCACTGCTCTTGGGCTTCGTAGAGCAAGCCGAGTTCATAGCGAATGGCTTGCGCCTTGGCACCTTGGCACTTCGGATCCTGCAACAGCAGTTCGAGTTGCGCACTCGCGGACTGACATTCTCCCTGCTCTTTCAAACATATTGCGATCATCAAACAGGAGTCCGCGAAAAACTCGTGACTCTGCATCGAAAGGGAGAATTCCTCCTTCGCTTCGTCTAATAGCCCCATATTCTTGTAGGCCACTCCCAGCGTGTAGTGAGTGTCCGAGTCAATCGTGTTCCCTGACGGAGCTGAAACTGATTTCTCGACGGCAGACGCCGGCGCTTGGAGCTTTGGTGAAAACGTCGAAGCCCATTTGGCGACCAACGGGCTGGACGAGGCGAGTTCTTTGACTTTGGCATAGAGGCCCGCCTGCTGAGCCTGAGTCTCATTCTGTGGCTGAGCCAAAAGCAGCTCGAGCGCACGGGAATATTGCAGAGCTGCACCAGCAGTATCCCCTTTGGCTTCAAGCAGTGAACCGAACAACTCTCGAGCCTCGGCATGGTCCGGCTGCGCCGTGACCAAGTGACTCAGCCATTCTTCCGCCTCAGCTTGCTGCCCGGCAGCCATATAGGCCTGAAACTGCTCGCCCATCGAGAGCAAAACAGACGAGTCTGTCGTTTCTGACAATGGCGCCTCGGGCTCGTCCGGTTCTGGACTTGATACAGTACACTCGTGGTCTGGCGTAACTGGTTCAGGTTCTGAGAACTCGGGCGGCTCCAGGTGGGCTAGCACAGGCTCCTCTTCAACGAGTGAACCATGCCTCTCGTGGTGAGGGATGGCCGTGGACGTTACATTCCAGGCATCGTCTGGAGCAGCATTGGCTACCGAAAATGTTTCCGTCGGTTGGGCCGGGCGCGACGGCGTGGCGGCGTCCTGAGGCACAGCGGTCTCGGATCGAGCAGAGGCAAGTAGCTCATCGACAACCGTGCCATGCATAAGAGCGGACAGCTTCTTCACGGCCGGGCTATCCGGCGCCAGCTCGACGACCTTCTGGAACAGTTCCTCGTGCAACGTCGGCATCCCGGGCTCAGGATGTTCGAGCAACAGCTCGATGGCCTTTCCATACTGGATCACCGCGTTGGCAACGTCGCCTTTCTCTTCGTGGAGCTCTCCGTAGAGTTCAAGAATCGCAACCGACTGAGGTTCGACCGCTAAAAAGTCAGTCATCAACAATTCAGCCTTCGCATACTCCTGGGCGCGCAAGGCGGCTCCGGCGAGGTAGCGATACTCCCCAAGCGCCACCTGTAGATCTCCGCGTTGCAGATGCAGCTTTGCGAGTAATTGACAGACATCCGGATTACCAGGCTCTTTGGTCAGCAACTGATTAAGAATGGCCTCAGCCCCGGCAAACTGCTTGGCTTCAATACGGCGGGTCGCTTCCGAAAGCAAATTGAGCGGTTCACCACTTTTCGGCATTAAACCCGCTATGGGCTGGACAGATCCAGACTTGGCGCCAGGGCTAGAACTCCCTTCAGTCTTTTTAAAATGTTCTATAAATTGGAGGGCCTCGCTATTGGCGGGATCGATCCGTAAGACGGATTGATACGCATCTTTCGCCTCCGCATGGCGCTGCTGTGCAGACCGTTCACGCCCTAACTGTAAATAGACGGTTGTGGCTTCGTCTTGCTTATTTTCCTGTACACACAATTCCGCCACTCGTTGCTGGGCATCGAGATTGGATGGATCCAGGCCGACGATTTTTTTGTAGATATCTAACGCCTCTTTGCTTTTCCCCCCTTTAAGACAATGCTTTCCGAGTGTGAGGTAATCTTGGACCGCACTGCTCAGCAGACCACGTTCCGCATTGAGGTCTCCAAGGTGCCGGTACACATCATACCGTGACGGATCGAGCTTCAAGATTTTCTTGAATGTGGCGATTGCCTTGAGAGTGGCCCCTTCGGCCCGGAAGGCATTGGCCGCCTGCAGAAAAGCGGAGACAGCATCATTCGTGGCCTGGCGCTTAATATGTAACTCCCCGATTGAGTTGAAGATACTCCCATCGCCCGGCCACTCGCTGGAGAGCTTCTTCCACTCATTGATAGCCGCGTCGAACTGCCCTCGTGAGGCGAAGAGCTGTGCGCTATGCAACACGTTACCGCGGTCGATCGCCACGTGAAACCTCCGTACCGATCAAACGCTAACAGTGCCACTACATGTTGTCAATGAAATGAGGCATTTAAGGATGAGGGAAAGTCAGCAGAAACACGAAGGCCTGCCTCAATACCGAGGCAGGCCTCCCGATAACACGATGCCACAGAATAGCGACGTCAGGCCTCGGCAACGATCGTCTTCAAGACGTTTGACGCCTGAGGCCCTTTTGCGCCTTGCACGACCTCAAACTCGACGTTTTCACCCTCTTTCAACGTTTTGAATCCTTCTCCTTGGAGCGCGGAGTAATGTACAAAGACATCGTCCCCGGTCTCAAGACGAATAAACCCAAATCCTTTGCGATCGTTGAACCACTTGACCGTACCTTTTGATTTCACAACAATACTCCTTTCCTCAATCGCCACGCATAGTTGCGCGGTCGGCCTCAAAACTCGGTTGGCTACACACATCATGAAGTGAACAAGACAGGAAGAAGAGTAGGCTGACGTGGCGGGTCATTGGAAAAACAACATCGATCACGAAACTCATCTCTGTGACAACTCGCGCAGCATGTACCACGGCATTTCAAATCTTGTCAAGCCATTCTTTGGCCACACCGTTGCGCCGGTAAAGTGGACAACCCCCGCCCGCTCGCCTATAGTGTCAAACGGGCGAGGAGCGTGATTCTTCGAATGTTTCTACGAACGCTGCTGGATCGCTACATTTTCACCGAACTCCTTTCCCCATTTAGTGTGAGTCTTGGTGCGCTGTGTTTTGTGATGCTCACGCGGGAACTCCTGCGTTTGGTGGAATTGCTGGTTTCCAAAGGCGTGGGCATTGTTGCGGTCCTGCAAGTCTTTGCTCATCTGATGCCCTCTTTCCTCGTGCTCACCCTCCCGATCGCCGGAATTATCGCCTCGATTACCGCCTTCGGGCGCCTTTCCTTTGACAAAGAATTGGTGGCCATGCAGACGGCAGGGCTGAGCCTTGTGCGATTGGCACGGCCTGTCGCGCTCTTTGCCTTACTCGTATTCGGCCTCACCTTGTGGTTGGCACAATGGGGACAACCCTGGAGCTCCACGAATCTCAAAAAAGTGGCGCTCAATCTCCTGCGCGATCAGCTGGTGTTAGCACTCGATCGGGGAACATTTAACGAGCCCATCCCCAAGATGATGATCTATGTCCCGGACGGAAACCCCGGAGATGCGACGACTGGAATCTTTGTCTCCGACGAACGGAATGCGGACGATCCTCGCATCATCGTGGCGCAACAGTACGAGGTCATTGTGGATGCGTCTACCGATCAAGTCGCCTTACGCCTCCAGCACGGCGTTATTCACAGCCGTCCGAATCAGGCAGATCAATATGAGCACGTGTCCTTCGCAAGCTATGACCTGAAACTCCCGCTCAACCAAAGCGGCTACTCAGCCACGGAGGAGCGTCCGTCGTACGAGGCCATTATCGCCCAGCTGACACAATCCCAATGGCGCGACCCATCCGCGCTCCGACGATTGATGGAATATTATAAAGACCTGGCCTTTCCAACAGCGTCGCTGGTATTTTGTCTCTTAGGTGTCCCGGTCGGCATTGCCTCGAAACGATCCGGTCGAATCGGTGGATTTGCAGTCGGAGTGCTGGTCGTCATCGTCTACTACATGTTAAATATCGCGTGCGAGTTCCTGGTCACAACGGCAACCCTGCCGCCCTTTGCCGGAGCCTGGATACCCAACATCACGTTCGCTATCACCACCGTCGTGTGGTTTAGCATCATGAGCCGCCGGTAACCTATGCCCATTCTCTTCCGCTATTTGCTTCGCGAATACGCCAAAATCTTCACGATGTGCTTTAGCGGACTCATGACGATTTATCTTGTGATCGATTTCTTTGAAAAAGTTCGCCGTTTCTTGCGGTATGACGCCAGCTGGATCGACGTCCTCACATATTTCCTCCTGAAAGCCCCTGCGATTTCCTTCCAAATTGCACCGCTGGCCATCCTCATGGCGACACTGCTCACATTTGGCTTACTATCCAGAGGCCATGAAATTACAGCCATGCGCAGTTGCGGTATCAGCTTAGTCTGGATTACTTCCCCTTTTCTTGTCTTTGCCGTGGGGATGAGCCTCGTGCTCTTGCTCTTCAGTTCTACTATCATCCCATTGGCCGGGAGCAAATCAGAGGAGATCCGGACCACGCGCATCGAGAAAAAGCTGCCTGCTGCAGCCGTGACACTCAAGCAGCCATGGACACGAGTGGGTGCCAATGGCCTCATGCACGTAACCAGCGTCTCAGTCGGCGGGGAGCTGTTGGGTGACGTACGACTCTTTCACTTTACTCCTAACTTCCAACTGGCCGAGGTGACTGAAGCCGACGAAGCCCGCTATCAGGACTCCACGTGGACTCTGTACCAGGGGCGACACAGACGATTTTCCACCGATGGAACCATGTCGACTACCGAATTCGATCACCAACCCATCGGGTTCACCCTCATTCCCGATGACTTCACCACATGGCTCGCCGGCGACTCCGAATTAATGACGTTCCATGATATCAGGGCCTACTCCAGACGGCGACAGCAGCACGGGTCTCAGACGGCGCGGCTTACGACGGATTATTACAGTCGAATCGCGTTCCCCTTCGTCACGATCATCATGGTCCTGGTCGGGATTGCTTTGAGTCTGCGACGGAGCGGGACCAGAGGGGGCGGCATGGCGATAGGCATCGGGCAGGCGTTGGCGGTCGGCTTCTGCTACTGGACGACACACTCTATTGCGATCGCTCTAGGCCGTGGGGGGGTCTTGACGCCTTTTATCGCCGCATGGATGGCCAATGTGCTCTTCATGAGCTTTGGTCTCTACCTCATGTTCAAGGTGCGATATTAGCGTGAGGTAGGCTGAAGGCGAGGCTGAAGACTGAAGTGTTCGAACTCCGACCTTCAGCCTTCCCAACTTCAGCCTTGGCCCGCCTATCTCACGCCCGGTTGACTGATCCAAGCGCATCCGGTAAGTAGAGACACAGGGTACTAAAGGGACTATAAAAAATGCGGGCGCGTGTTGTTGTCACAGGAATGGGAATCGTCTCTCCGATCGGTATCGGAGTGAGTGAATTTTGGAAGGCTGCCCTTGCCGGTCAATCCGGAATTTCTACCATTACATCGTTCGACCCGTTTCCCATGGACGGCTATCGCTCTAAAATCGCAGGCCAAGTCCGTGACTTTGCGATCGAACGGTTTCTCGACTCAGCCCACGGCGAACGAGTGGACCGCTACGCGCAGTTTGCCCTTGTATCAACAAAGGAAGCGTTGGCGGACTCGGGTCTTCAGATGGCGAAGGAAAACCCCCACCGCATCGGAGTCATCGTCGGAGCCGGCATGGGAGGGATGGTGATGGGCGAGCGTGAAATCACACAGCTCTACCAGCAGCAGAAACCCCATCGTGTTCATCCGAACTTTATTCCCGTCATCACCCTCAATTCCGCCTCCGGCATTATCGCAATGGCTTACGGCGCCAAGGGCCCTAACTTGACCATCTCGACCGCCTGCTCTTCCAGCGCCCACGCACTCGGTCAAGCGCTCCATTGTATCCGCGAGGGCCGAGCCGATGTCGTCATCGTTGTCGGCGCCGACGCCAGCATTACTCCTCTTGTCTTCGCAGGATTTTGTTCTCTACGCGCCCTCTCCTCAAAATTCAACGATCAGCCGGAGAAGGCCTCGCGACCCTTCGATCGATCACGAGACGGTTTCATCATGGGAGAAGGCGCCGGAACCCTGATCCTGGAATCAGCTGCGCATGCCAAGAAGCGTAAAGCACGAGTGTATGCCGAAATTGCCGGCTATGCTGCCACCAGCGAAGCCTATCATATGGTGATTCCCCGGGAAGATGGTTTGGAAGTGGCCCACACCATGAAGCTGGCCCTTGCAGACGCCGAGGTAACACCGGCACAAGTGGATTACATTAACGCGCATGCCACATCGACGACCATCGGCGATGCCGTTGAAGCCAAAGCGATCAGGCATCTCTTTAAATCGCGCGCGGATAAAATCTCTGTCAGCGCCACTAAGTCGCTGATCGGCCACACGCTCGGAGCTGCCGGCGCAATCGGGGGTATCGCCTCGGTCCTGGCCCTGCATACGAAGCAGATTCATCCTACAGCCAACTATGATGATCCGGACCCAGCCTGTGCATTGGCAGGACTCTCTCGTTCAGCACAGGAACGTCGCATCAATGTCGCGTTATTGAATGCCTTTGGATTTGGCAGCAACAACGCCGCTGTGGTATTCAAACAGGCGACGGCTGAAGACCGAAGGTCGAAAGGCTGAAGGGGTGAAGGACTGGCATCGAAGTTCCGAACACTTCAGCCTTCAGCCTTTCCACCCTGTCACCATATCACTGCTCACGACGGAGAGAATCGACTGATGGCAACCGATCCCACCATATCACTGAAGATTCGCTCTGCCCTGGGCGAGTATCTAAAACGCGATCCTGCGGCCATACGTGTCACACACCATCTGCGTGAGGATTTAGGCCTCGATTCGATGGCGGTGATCGAACTGCTCTATCGTATCGAAGAGGCCTTCGATCTCCAAATTCCTGACCAAGATCTGGTTGGGCTGACGACAGTCGGCCATGTTGTCACCTATGTTGAGAAACGGTTGGGTAAAGCCGCGACACCCGCCAAGACCAAGAAAACGATAAAGCCGACAAAGACAAAAGGTAAAAAGAAGTCTTAATCCCATATGACAACGCACGCACACCCTCCTATTACACTCCGACAGATCCACGATCTGGTCGGGGGAGACCTTGTGGGGTCACAGCACGTTTCGATTACAAGCCTGGCTGGCTTTGAAGAGGCAGGCCCACACGATCTGACCTTCGTCACCGGAGATCGGATACTGAATACTGGCCGACCCACTCGCGCAGGAATACTCCTTGCCCACCGACGTCTAACAGAGATCGCTAATCCCCACATCGTCGTCCCCAATCCCGCACTGGCCTTTGCGCAGGTCGCCCGCGCCTTCTTTTGCCCTATCTCCCCTCCTCGAGGAATCAATGCATCTGTGAGCCATGGCAAAGACACCCAGATCGGACCTGATGTCTCGATCTGGCCCGGAGTCACTTTGGGAGATCGGGTGACGATTGGAGCGCGGGTGGCACTCTATCCCGGCGTGTTCATTGGCAACGATACGATCATCGGGGACGACACGCTGCTGTATCCGAATGTCGTGGTGAGAGAAGGCTGTACCATCGGCGCACGGGTCATTATTCACAGTGGCACAGTGATCGGGAGCGACGGATTTGGCTACATACAAGACCAAGGACGGCACTACAAAATTCCTCAGCTCGGCGGAGTCACGATCGAGGACGATGTCGAGCTTGGGGCCAACGTCACAGTCGACCGAGCCACACTCGGCCAAACTGTCATCAAACAAGGCAGCAAAGTCGACAATCTTGTCCAGATCGCCCATAACGTCACGATCGGAGCCCACTCCATCCTTGTTGCGCAAGTCGGGATCGCCGGCAGTACTCGCGTGGGGCACCACGTCATGATTGGTGGACAGGCAGGGCTGGCAGACCATCTCGTGATTGGAGATCAAGTGATGATTGCCGCGCGGGCAGGTGTCAACCGCAGTCTCGAACCCAACCAAATTGTTTCAGGAGCTCCGGTGATGCCACACGAAGTCTGGGTAAAAGCCCAAGCCGTGATTCCACGGCTCCCTGAACTCAGACATGCTGTACGTACATTGGAAGAGAGGATGAAGCAGCTTGAAGCCTTGCTCTCAACTCCTCAAGCTCCTAAGAAAAAGACAGGAAAAAATCGCAAGAGCTAGGGCCTCGCGTCGGTGCATTGAGCGTCTCACCGAGGCGAAAACGATGCTTGGGGCGAAGCGCGTCTCCGTGCACCGGGGGCAGACGGATGAGAACGGCCACTTCTTCAGCAACCTGTTAGTCCACCACACCGCGCCAACAGAACAACTTAGCCCAGAAGAATCCCGCCCATGGCACCAACACAGAAGGCAGCAAGTCGAGATCGCCGTACATGTAGGCAGCGGCTGATGAACCGAAGACCAGAACCGCTCCTGCAATAGAAATAGCCGTGACAAAGCCGCGCCCCGGATGCTCGATGACAGGCACGTCCGGCTCAGACTTGGCCTTCCTCGTACGTTGAGCCACAGCGGTCCTCAATTTTGCCGCATACACCTCAGGAAATGTCTTAAAGAGATAGCGATGATAACGAGCCTGCGCGAACCCACAGGCCGCACCGACCACGATTAAGATTGAGCTGCTAAGGAATGTTACCCAGCTGTAGGTATGACTCGCGAGTAATTGATAGCCAAGTGCCCCTATTCCACCAACCATGCAGACGAGCCCGATTGTCCCAGCAGGAAGAAGGATATGGGACCGGACATAGTTCCTCGCTTGTTCATCAATCTTTTCTGGTCGCAATACTGTGACAAGTTTCGGCATTGATGCGTGCTCCTACCATATCGACTGCCAAATTTCCCATGATCGAGAAGAAGGGGCAGCAAAGGGATGGATCATACCATCCTTCAGGTGCCTGATTACATGCATGACACAATGAGATTGAGCCTCTCGATCGAATATTATTCGACTGTATGCGTAGTTCCCCTCACTTGATGCGAAATTGTGGATGAGGAATGAGCAACCATAGAAGGCATGCCTCATTTTCACCGCACGACCACTTATCGACACACTCTGCAGTACTAAAGTAGGGGTCAGCGCGGAAACACCTTGCACAATCAAGCATTTCGACGACGTCAGCCTTGGATGCCGCGATTGGAAAGGCAGCAGGATAGTAGGACCTTGCCCCCCTCGCTCGCGCTGTCCACAAAAGATGTGTAGGAGATGTGGATAAGCGTGTGGATAAGCATGTAATAGTTCGCCGTATCATAGCGCCTCACACATTGCCTAATCGATGAGCAATACAATTGGTGAAATTTCAATAAGATATCGTTCTGCAGCAGAACTTCGCATGAGAAAAATTTGCCGGTACCTGTCGTGTGAGCAAGAAATGATCCATCCGTCTGCAATCACCAACGAGCAAACTCTAACTGGCAATGTCACGTGGGCTAGGTACAGGTATTCGCAAATGGCGAGGGGGCTCATTCAATCAACAGGGTAAACGTCAGATGCTCATACAACAGAGCAGACAACACAGCGAGGTGATAGGTTTTCCTCACCATCTTATGCACACCGAGATAGTGACAGGTAGCGCAAACGGGGGTGACGGTGTTTGGATTGGAACCACGAAACGAGTACAGCCTGACTGCCCTATTTCAATCTTCTGACTTTAAGAGATTGCGGGCGTATATAATAGAGTTATGGGCTTCACCGGGGATGATACAGGCACGACAAACCCTTTCAATGCTTTGGACAATATAAATTGGGAAAAGCGGAAAGACGCACGTGAACAATCTAGCCAAATTCGATGTCATTCGCCTCTACCTACGCCTGCAGTTCCCCAAGCACCATATCGCTGATTTCGAGGAGGGAACCAACCGGGCGCATGTCTTTCGTATCGATGGCCCACATGGCCACCCTCTCCATTATGCGGTCATCGCGCTGGACTTTCTCCTTGACCACACCGCCGAAGGCCTTCAGCAAACGCTTCTGGCCTCCGGCCTGGGAGATAAACTGAAGGAAGCCGGAACCGCACCCGTCACGATGTCAAAAATAGGGTTCAGCACCGAAGGCACGATAGCTGTAGGGTGATCACAGCAGGGCCAGGCCACTCAACTCCTCACATTCCAAACACAATCGATGACGGATTTTCTCAATGGCCCCTCCACGTTCATCGACGCCCCCTCTTTAAATCTCACCCATGCAGGCCAAGCAAGAACCTTCGCTGCCACTTAGTTGACGTGCACGGACTCGCATACGTGCGTCCTCCATCTTGCACACCCCACGAACGATATGTTGACAGCCGGAAATCTAATCCGTGAGAATGCACACATGGCCTATCGTGTGGTAGTTGAACGGTTGGAGTTTCAAGGGCGTTGTGGTGTCGCGCTGGCGGAGCGAAGGCGACCGCAGCCGTTAGCGATCGATTTGGAATTGGACTGCGAAGGAACACCGTCCGAAACTGCCGACCAAATCAATAAAACTGTCGACTATGCCCGGGTCGCTGAGCGGATCGTGGAGTTGGGTGAAACTCAGGACTCTGCGCTCTTGGAAACATTCACGGAAAAGATTCTCGAAATGTTGTTCACGGAGTTCCCGGTGGCTAAGGTTTCACTCTGGCTCAGAAAGCTGGCCCCGCCTCTCTCGCAGATGACCGGATCGGTCGGTGTGAAGGTGGAGCGAACCCGCATGGCGCATCAGCCGCAACAGACTGATCCTGCCCCATCATTGTTCTTAGCGCAACAGCTCAGTCGGTTGCCCAAAGGCCGAGCGCTGGACGTTGCAGCTGGGTCTGGACGTCATGCACTCTATCTCGCCTCGCACGGGTTCCAGGTCGATGCGATAGACCACGATGAACAGGCCATGGCGCAGCTCGCCGCCACGGCAAAACAACGGAATCTCCCGAACCTCACGGTCCAGACGGTGGACCTAGAACGAAAGACAGCGGAACGGCCGGAATTTCCAAAGCAGACGTATGATGTGATCATCGTGTTCTTCTATCTCCATCGTGCCCTATTCTCCGCCCTCATCGATTCTCTCAAACCGAATGGCGTCTTACTGTACGAAACCTTTACCATCGACAACTATTTACGGCATCACCACCCACGCCGATGGGAGTTTTGCCTCGCGCACAACGAGTTGCTCCGGCTCACTTCTACCCTCCGCGTGTTATCGTACAACGAAGGCGAACGCGACGGCGATAATAGACCAGGCGCTGCCTTTACCGCACAGCTCGCCGCTCAACAAGCGGCTCCCGGCAGCTTACTCCACACGTAACATGAGTCGTATCGATCTCCATCTTCATACGACCCACTCCGATGGAAGCGTATCACCATCTGAAGTGCTTCGGCTGGCCCACAAAGCAGGGGTCACGGCGCTGGCCATTACAGATCACGACATTGTATCGGGTATTCCCGACGCCATTGCATCCGGAGCAGAACTGGGAATTGAAATCATTCCCGGCGTAGAAATCAGCTCATGCATCGGCAAGAGCGAGCTCCATATTCTGGGCTATTGCATCGACTGGCAAAGCCCGGAATTGATTCGCCGCCTCGCCGCCTTACGCGTGAGCCGGCATACCAGAAATCCACTGATCATCGAACGATTGCGCGCATTGGGGCTGGAGATAACCTATGAAGAGGTCCGGGCCTTAGCCGGTACGGATTCAGTCGGTCGGCCGCATATTGCGCGACTCTTGATCGAAAAGAAATATGTCTCATCCGCCAAAGATGCCTTTGACCGATATCTGGCGGAAGGGCGCCCGGCGTATGTGGCGAGGGAACTACCTCTTCCAGTCGATGCCATCGCCTGGATCCGCGCCGCCGGTGGCGTGGCCGTACTGGCTCATCCTACCTGGGCAAAAGTATCGGGAGAAGGACTGAATACGCTCTTGACCGCATTGAAAGCCGACGGTCTCGGGGGCCTCGAAGTCCACTACAGTACCCACACGAAGCGACAGACGACGGAGTACCTCGACCTAGCCAAGCGACTGGACCTCTTGGTGACCGGTGGAAGCGATTTCCACGGTCTCACCAAGCCGGACATCGAAGTGGGGACAGGCCGGGGAGGTCTGAACGTGTCCCAGAAATTGCTCGTCCCCCTCAAGAAGGCCGCTCTCCAAGCGCATCATTCGTAGCACAATTCCCATCGATCGCACCGCATCTCTCCCAGACAATCATGTGTCCGGTTTGCAAGATACGCCTCATCAATCTCATTTCATGAGTGTCGAGAGGCCGGCTGCACATTTCTCCCTATTCGTTGACTCTCTCTCCCTATCCGCTACACTTTGCACATCCACGGACAACCGCGTTTGCCATGTCGAAATCCTGGACTTGGATCATTCCCTATATCTGTGCCATCTTGGCCACGCTCCTTGCCGGCCCCATGCTGAGCAACCTCGCATTGACCCAATCGGTTTCAATTTCATATGTGCCGCTCACTGGCCCTCCCGCCATTCGATTGATTGCCAACCTACTTGCCCTTACCATTCTTTGGATCCTCGCCTTTACGGCCTCTCAAAAAATCCCGGACAACGGGCGTGGATTAGGCTTTCTCCGCCGCCTCGTCCTTCCACTCACAACTCTTATCGTCATGCTCTTCGCCCATAAAGTGTTCAAAACCATTGGCCTCCCACTCATTGAACAGATAGGCCCCTCACGATACGCGATGGGATATGCGATCGGTCTTGTCGGATCTGGCATCTGGCTCACAGCCGCATGGGTCCTGAATCAGAACTCTCTACGTGAAGCCTTCGCTTCATCCAGACAGACTCAACGTCAAGAGGTGCAGGAGCTCTCTGAGCACGAAGATATAGAGCAAGAAGAAGCGGCTCCGTCAAAATCAACAGGGCTAGCGGCTACATCGATGATCAATGGCTATACACCAAGCATGTTGGGGCGCTACAGAGTGTTGAAGGAACTCGGGCGCGGCGCCATGGGATTGGTCTACCTGGGAAAAGATCCTACGATTCAGCGCTTTGTGGCGATCAAGACCATGCGGCTTGACCACATCGATCAGGACGACAAACTGCAAGAGATCAAGGCACGATTTTTCCGCGAAGCAGAATCCACCGGACGTCTCTCTCACCCGAACATCGTGACGATCTATGATGCGGGAGAAGAAGACGATTTAGGATATATCGCCATGGAACTCATCGAGGGAACTCCCTTGAGTCAGTCGGCGCGAAAACCCAACTTGATGCCGGTCAACGAGGTCCTTCTAACTATTGCCACCGTCGCCGATGCCCTGGACTACGCCCATCAGCAAGGGGTCGTCCATCGCGACATCAAGCCGGCGAACATCATGCTCACAAAGGATCGCGTCGTGAAAGTCATGGATTTCGGCATTGCGAAGATGGCCTCGAGCAGCAAGACACAAACGAATATTGTCATGGGCACACCGACGTATATGTCACCGGAGCAAATCGCGGGCAAGAAAGTGGACGGCCGGTCGGATATTTTTTCACTCGGCATCGTGCTGTTTGAACTCCTCACGGGGCAGCTGCCGTTTACGGCCGACAACCTGTCGGCTGTGTTATTTAGCATCACCCATCATCCGCACCCCCCTATTCAGACCGTGAGACCGGATCTTCCATCAATGGTCCAAGAAATCGTGGACCGCGCGTTACAGAAAGAGTTGCCTCACCGCTATCGGCGCGCGGATGAATTCGCAAGCGAGCTCCGCGCCTGCCTGCAAAGTCTTGCGGCCTAAGGGAGGTATCGTCTGGCACTCGAACGACTGCATAGCGCAAAATCCGATACCGGGCTCAAGCGGCCTCACAACGAGGATCGTTTTGTCGCCAATCCTCCACTTGGGCTCTATGTCGTCTGTGACGGAATGGGCGGGAGCAACGCCGGCGAGGTGGCCAGCGCCCTTGCGGTGGATGCCATTCAGGTACATCTGGCTGAAGCAGCCCAACAGGCAGATCTGCCGCTGATTGGTCCCTGTGATGCCTCGGTGTCTGCACCGGCCAACCGTCTCGCCAGCGCAGTCCGCGTTGCAAACACCGTCGTGCATCGCGAGTCATGGAGCCGATCGGACTATGCCGGGATGGGGACCACCGTCGTTGCCGCATTGCTACACGAGGACGTGCTCGCCATTGCCCATGTCGGAGACAGCCGGCTCTACCTCATTCGAGACGGAGCCATTCACGCGCTCACCACAGACCATTCCTGGGTGGCTGAACAGATCCTCAAGGGACTCCTCACAGAAGAAGAAGCGTTCCACTCTCCCCGTAGAAATATCGTCACCAAAGCCCTCGGAGTCGAAAGTACCGTCGACGTCGAACTCACGGAGACCCCAGTCAAGCACGGAGACATGCTACTGCTCTGCTCAGATGGACTGACCCGTGCTGTCCGCCCGAACGATATCCTTCACCTCCTCAGTGGATCGGAGGACCTCCACACCATGGCCGATCGACTCATCGTCATGGCCAATGAAGCCGGGGGCGACGACAACACGACCGTAGTCCTCGTGACCCTACGGAATGAGTTCCAAGCAAGCCTGTGGGAGCGGCTCAAAAAACGATTCGCCGCGTAAACCTTCACAAGGACTTGGCATAGGAGAGAGCAATATGCAAAAAACTTTGCCACAATCGGCCACCCTACTGGTTAAACTCCAGGGGCAAGACTCAAAGTCTATTGAACTGACGCATGAGACAATAACGATTGGCCGGAAAGCTGATAACAGCCTCGTGATTGAGGATCCCGCCGTCTCAGGACATCATGCGCGAATCGTCAAGATTCAAGCCGTCTTCTTTCTCGAAGACTTGATGAGCACCAACGGCACGGCCATTAATGGCCGTGCCATCACACGCCACCAACTTCATGACACAGACGTCATCACAATCGGCCGACACCGGCTGGTTTTCCAAGAGCTCACCGCAGCCGGCACAGCGCTTCAGGCTCCATTTGTCGAACTTAATCGAACCATGGTGCTCAAAAGAACGGACTCTACCCCCAACGAGCCGACTCTCATTGCGACAGTTGTTGTCATCGCTGGAAAAACAGACCAACTAGAATATTCACTCATCAAACAGGTCAATGTCATTGGATCGCAAGACGGGTCGGCAATTCGCCTCACCGGCTGGTTTGCCCCTAAAGCTGCGGCGACAATCGCCCGACGAGGCCACAACTATTCCATCAGCCATGCTCAGAGTACGAAACCTCTGCTCATTAACGGCATACAGGTAATGGGACAACACGATCTAAAGGATGGGGATCATATCGAGGTAGCAGGTGTGACGCTGAGATTCTCTGTGTCTTCAAAAACCAACGGCACAACGCGCTAATGACGACAGCGCTATTTGAAGAAAAATGTCCCCTTCGGGAGGGTCTGATAACATCGGTCGGAAACTTCCTGGCCATATGATTGTAGACACTGGAGGATCTGCCCACCTCCAGGTTTCACCGCTCGACAGAATCGTTTGACATCTTCGTCGCACGCCGCCATCACTCGATTACGATCTTCCTTCCACTTAACAAACTGCTCCTTTAACTGGTTTTGACACAGCGGCGGTAGTTGTTTTGCGCGCTGTTGCAAACAGCGTGTCCGCGCCGAACCATCCGGAGAGTCTGGACATAATTGTTCGATCTCCGCTTCGCACTTAAGTCTCACAGCCTGCAATGAACGAGAATCCAGCCGTGACACAACTGGAATGTCAACATTGGCGTCGTGCGACCGATCGTCGCCTGAACTCGCAATCGCTGCGTCTGAAGGAAGCGGAGGCGACGTGGGAATGGTGAGATCCAGCGTGGGCGGCACAGGCAGTGAAGGCAACGGACGTACCACCTGGCGAGCCTCAACAGGTGGCGTAGTTGGGAACAACTCTTCCTGTGACGGAAAATTGCCTGCGAGAATCACCCACACGAGCCCAAGACCAATAATGGTGATTGCACCGGCGATCGTGCTGCTCGATGACGTCTGCTCAGCCATAATAACTTCCTATCTATTCAGACCGAGCATAAGATAAGACGTCGAAAAAATCACGAATTGTCGGATTTCTGCCAGAAGCCGATACATATTGTGGTTCGCCATAACCGTGAGCACTTGCACGGCAAGGCACGCGCGGGGAATCACCAGATGATAGACAGGAGGAGCGAACAGGACGATAGCTAGTTATCTGGAGCTTCGACGATGTGGTTCTCGAACCTGGTACAGCCCTCGGCGAGCAGCCGATTAGTCAACATTTCTCCAGGCCACTCGATGGGTAAATCGGCTGTGAAGATCCACACGTCAGGAGAAGTCCAGACGGGACCGTGGTCTTCGGGAAGTTCAGGATCGAATAGGTCTGTCCAGACCGGCATGTAGACACCGTTCCCGCACTGTGTGTGGAGATGCACGATCGTGCGGCCACGGACGAGTGGGTCCAGATCGCGCCAAACCGCTGCAGTTTCATCGGCCAATCGATGGAGTCGCACGGCATTTTGCGCGTCGAACATGGCATAGGCGGCGTACACCGGCGCTTCAATCATATCGGGAGCCAGTGCCAACTCGGGGCATTGTGCGACAAGGCCTTCCAGAAGCGCCCGGCGGTGCCGGTCTTCCAGTGAATCCGGCAACCCTGAATCCGGCACACCGATCAATTCAAAAAAGAGAAAGGCCGTGCTTTCAACAGGGGGATGAAGCCGAGCGGCAATTGACGTGGCCCGCTCGGAATCCACCACCGTGCTTAAATGGTCATTCAAACCCTGGAGACTGAGCGGTTCCAGCGTAGAGTCGGTCAACAGGCGAGCCTCCACACGCACCACCGTCCCAGCGGAGAGCCGAAGATGTCGATGTAATAACTCAGCCGTTGAAACCGGATCGATTTTCAATTTAAGTGGATGGGCCAAATTGGCTTGGAGAGGAAGTTCCAAGGCCGCCATAATGGCATAGGATAACTTTTCATCGGCTGGTCCATCAATGAGCAGGGAGCAGGAGGCCTCCGCGAGAAGATCGAAGAGCCATTCCGCCATATCCTCGTCTAACGCCGCCAATACGGTTAAAAGGTCGTATTCTCGCCCTTGCTCCAAGAAGGCTTGCAGCGTATCGATTGCCGCTTCGGTATCGCCATGGTCATGGCGCCGAGCATTGATCATATGGACAAGATCTCGTGTGAGAGGATCAGGGCGAGACCAACTCAACATATCGACATACTCCTATCACACCATCCAACATCGTGATCCATGTTGCCAAACTTTTCCCGTGGTAGCAAGCGCTCGAACATTTTATTCCCACAAAGCTTTGGCCGCTGACTGGACAGCACACGGCTCACGATCCAATCACCTTCACCAAAACTCGTTTTCGCCTGTTTCCATCGAACTCACCGTAGAAAATTTGTTCCCATGGGCCGAAGTCCAACCGACCTTCGGTAATGGCGACCACAACTTCTCGCCCCATTAATTGACGCTTGATGTGGGCATCGCCGTTGTCTTCTCCCGTCTCGTTGTGCTGATAAACCGCTTCTTGAGGGACGAGCTCTTCCAAGAACCGGTCATAGTCCTTGAGTAAGCCTGGCTCATCGTCGTTAATATAGACACTCGCCGTAATATGCATGGCGTTGACCAGTACGAGCCCCTCTTGGACACCACTCTTCTTGATCGCCGCCTCTACTTGACGTGTAATATTGAGGTACGCGCGCCGCGTTTTTGTCTCGAACCAGAGTTCTTCGCGATAGGATTTCATGGCCGTCGATCAGTGGGCGTCTATTCTGCCGAACTGTGCGCTCCAGATGCAAGCGCGCGACGTGTCTCCCCTAACCCGCATTATTCATGAAGCTTCTGCTGCAAGCGCGGATACGCGGCTGCGACGGGCAGTCTCGCCGTTCAGCCCTTCGACATACTGCACGAGTATGCCTCAGGACTTCACGCCTCCGAGTGCCCGTCTCGCTTCGCGGCTGCACGCTTTCGCGACGAACTTTCACGAATAATGCGGGCTAAGCCCTCAATGAATCTCTCTATCGCATGCAGCATGAAATTCGTGAAAGAAAATCAATCAGGTAGCTTCCGGTATATAATGACGCGATGTCGGGAAAGAAAACGACCGCGCGGACAGACCCACCACAATATCCACGGCTTCGACTGTCAGCTCAAGCCAACACCGTCCTTCGAGCGCGCTACCAGGCCAGGAACAGGGATGGGACGATCGTTGAGACACCGAGGCAACTATTCTGGCGAGTCGCAACTGATATCGCGCAAGCTGAACGACGGTATCCCCCTCCCAGCCGGCTGCCCCATGCGGCTCAGCGCTGGTATGAGAGCATGGCCCGGCTCGACTTTCTTCCCAATTCTCCAACATTGATGAACGCCGGACGACGCCTCCAGCAACTCTCCGCCTGTTTTGTCCTCCCAGTCGAAGATTCCCTGACCTCCATTTACGATACCTTGAAGTATCAAGCTCTCATTCATCAATCGGGCGGCGGCACGGGATTCTCGTTCAGCCGTGTGCGCCCGCACGACGACCAGGTCGCGTCGTCAAATGGTCTGGCCTCCGGGCCCATTTCCTTCATGCGCCTCTTCAACCTCTCAACAGACGTCATCAAACAAGGCGGAGCCAGGCGCGGCGCAAATATGGGCATCCTCCGTATCGACCATCCCGACATTCTCGACTTCATCGCACTCAAACAAACACCGACTGAAATGACGAACTTCAATCTCTCTGTCGGCGTCACCGACTCGTTCATGCAGGCCCTCAAACGCCGACGCACCTATACCTTGATCAATCCCCATACCAATAAACCAACGCGGCGGATTCCAGCACAGCTCGTATTCAATCGGCTCGTTGACGCCGCTTGGGCCAGCGGGGAGCCAGGTCTGGTCTTTCTCGATACCATCAATCGCGCAAATCCTACTCCTCGCCTTGGCACGATCGAATCGACGAATCCCTGCGGTGAACAACCGCTTCTGGCCTATGAATCCTGCACTCTCGGCTCCATCAATGTGGCGAATTTCATCGAACGATCGGATACAGGCCCCGCCATTGACTTCACCCGATTGGCCGACGCTATTTCACTCGCCGTACGCTTTCTCGACAACGTGATCGATCGCAACTGCTTCCCGCTTCCTCAAATCGAGCAGATCACGAAACAGACGAGAAAGATCGGTCTGGGGATCATGGGATTCGCCGATCTGCTCATTGCTCTCAATATCCCCTACAACTCTGAAGCCGCCCTCCTCACGGCGACGACTCTCATGGAGTTTTTTCAATCACGCGCCCACCTGTCGTCAGTGAAGTTAGCTGGCGAACGGGGAGCCTTTCCTGCTTATCGAGGCAGCCGACTCCAGCCGCTTCACCGGCGACAACGAAACGCGACCGTCACCACGATCGCGCCGACCGGCAGCATCAGTCTGATCGCTGGCTGCTCCCCTGGCATTGAACCGTTATACGGCGTGCAGGAGGTCCGCCGCGTCATGGACGGCGTCGTGCTGACCTCGCTTCATCCTGCTTTTCTTCGACGCGCACGTGAACTCGGCCTCAACCTCGAATCACTTCTGCCTGACCTGGCCGGTTCCCCCTCTATTCAACATGTGACTCAGATCCCCGAAGAGGTCCGTCAACTATTTGTCACCGCGCACGATGTGTCTCCCGCACACCATGTGCGTATGCAATCGGTGTTTCAGCGATATAGCGACAGCGGAGTCTCGAAAACCATCAATCTGCCCGCCACGGCAACCAAGGCCCACGTGGCCGAAGCCTTTCTTCTCGCGTATCGACTTGAATGCAAGGGCCTCACCGTCTTCAGATCGGGCAGCAGAGAGCAGCAAGTCTTTTCCTGCAGCCCGACGCAGCCCTGCTAAAACATGTCGCCATCGCAGGATTCATCGGGAAAATTGACAGCGCACGGCGATGGTGATAGCTATTTCTACAGACGAATCCCCGTGCATTGAAGGTTCAGCAGGGAGGTGCTCGATGGGTGCGCTTGTCGGAAACATAACATCGGCGTGGAGTCCTTTTAACTGGACGCTTCTCTTTGCCCGCCAACCGGAACCAGATCTGGAATTCACGGAAGAAGAACTCGATCAAACGAGTGCTATGAATACAAGGGGGCCGGTGAACCCTCGGAAGAAATCCGGGGGAGGAAGCCCGATCCTCTGGGTGCTTGTCCTGGCGCTTGTCGGTGGCATCGCCTATCTCTCGATGGAACAAGACATGGTGGCTAAATGGCTGAACCCGTACCTGGGGGAGAGCACTCCACCACCAGTGGCATTGAAACCGAACCCGGTGGCCCCGTCACCAGTGGCTCCGCCGGCACCGGTGCTCGCACCACCACAAGCCACTGTTACTCCGAGCAACGACACCCCAGCCGCCGCTCCCCCCACTGCAGTCACCCCTGTGGCTCCCGCAGTTGTCCCACCAGCCCAAACAGCAGCGACCCCCGTTGCCCCAGTTGCAACGTCTTCCGATCCGATGTTTAGCGAAGGACAAAAAGTAACCATCACCGGAGACCACACGGCTCCAGACGGAAACATTACGTTGTTTGCAGAGTCATCGGGTAACAAGCCTGGGCCAATCGTTCGTCCAGGAGTCTTACTGACGGTCATGGACGGTGATTTGCAACCCGGTGGCTGGGTGTATTCGGTGCGCACCGACGAAGGCGCCATCGGCTGGATATCGGAGAAACGCCTTCGCTTAAAGTTCTAACCCTCGACGTTCTCTCACATCGGCCACCGACAGACCAGACATATTCTCGCCTTTTCAGGCGAGATCCCTGTGCTATAATCCCCCCCAGTTTGTATCCCGTAACTACACCCGCACGATCGAAACGATTCCATGACGACACTCGCAGCGATGATCTTTGACTTTGACGGCGTGATTGCTGACACCGAGCCTCTTCATTTTTCCAGCTTCCGTCGCACGCTCGCTGAAATCGGTATCGAGCTGACTGAATCCGACTACTATGCCCATTACTTGGGATACGATGACCGGGGCTGCTTTATCGCGGCACTCACCGCACACCAGCATCCCATAGACCCAGCAACGCTCACGCAACTGATGCAGCGGAAAGCCCATGCCTATCTCGATTCGGTACGTGACCACCAAGTCATTTTCCCAGGGGTCTGTGAGTTCGTGCGTGAATCTGCCACTGCCTATCCCTTGGCCATTGCCTCCGGCGCCCTCCGCCATGAAATCGAGGTGATCCTCGAGCACGCGGAGCTCCGAAAAGAATTCCTTCACATCACCAGCGCAGAAGACGTGACCAGAGGAAAGCCCGATCCACAACCTTTTCTCCAGGCCCTCAACGGACTCAATCGACAACGCCCTGAGCACGCCATCACCGCCGAATCCTGCTTGGTCATCGAGGATTCGATCCCAGGGGTCCGCGGCGCGAAAACTGCCGGAATGAAAGTCCTTGCCGTAGCCAATACACACGGGGTCCAGGATCTGCATGAGGCCCATGCGGTTGTCCCAAACCTTTCGCAGATGTGCCTGAATGACCTTCGCAAACAGTTGTGGCCGACCACGTAAGAACCCGATGCTATGAGAATCTGTTCTCTGCTTCCCAGTGCAACCGAGGTGATTGCCTCGCTCGGCCTTGGTGATGAATTAGTCGGAATCAGTCATGAGTGCGACTACCCGCCATCAATCAGACACTTACCCATCATGGTTGAACCGGTGATTCCTCCTCACGGACTGGCCAGCGCCGACATCGACACACGTGTTCGTCAGCTTGTGGCCTCAGGACAGCGACTCTATCGGCTAAAGGACCAGCTCTTGCGACAGGCTCAGCCAGAACTCATCCTGTCTCAAGACCTCTGTCATGTCTGTGCCATTACGCCGGACCAACTTCAGGACGCCGTTGGTTCGATGCCTCAACAGCCAACAATCCTCACGTTGAACCCCAGCTCAGTCCTTGATGTGATCAATGATGTCGTACGGATTGGTGACGCCGCCGGTCGGTCGGCTGAAGGCCACCGTCTCGCCGCGCACTTACACGATCGGCTCGATGCGGTGCACCGTCGGCTCCAAACCATCTCGCACCGCCCTCGTGTGGTCTGTATCGAATGGCTTTCTCCGCTGTACGTCGCAGGCCATTGGGTTCCTGAGATGGTTCAACGAGCCGGGGGCCAGGATGTCCTCGCGCAGCCCGGGAGCCCTTCACGAGTAGTGACATGGGATGAGATCTTGGCCGCAGCTCCAGACGTTCTTCTGGTCATGCCCTGTGGTTTTTCCGTTGAAAAAACCCACGAGGAGCTACTTCAATTGATGCAGCATCCGGATCAATGGAGACTTTCTCCTGCATTGGCAGAACACACATACCTGGTCGACGCCTCTTCCTATTTCAGCCGGCCAGGCCCTCGATTGATTGACGGGATCGAAATTTTGGCTGCCATCCTCCACCCATCTGACCAAGACCACATTCATAAATCCATCGCCTGCCGCCTTGGATCACTGCCGATTCACCAACGCCCATGACTTCACTCTCCGTCGCTGACGCGCAAGCCTACTGCACCGCTCTCACGAAGAAGAGCGGGAGTAATTTCTATTACTCCTTTCTCTTTCTGCCGAAAACACGACGTGCCGCGATGTACACGGTCTATGCGTTCTGCAAGGAAGTGGACAATGCCGTCGATGAGCCGCCGGCAGGAAGCAATCCCCAGGATGAGCTACGACGGTGGCGAGCCGAACTTGAAGCGGCCTACCACGGCAGACCGACCTTCCCGGTCACGATTAGTTTGGCTGAGCATGTAAAAGAACTCTCGATTCCACAGACCTACTTCGATGAACTGATCAAAGGGGTGGAAATGGATCTGACGGCATCGCGGTACACCTCGTTTGAAGACCTCTCGCTCTACTGCTATCGTGTGGCATCGGTCGTGGGACTGATCTGCCTCCATATCTTCGGCCCCACATCGGCCAGAGCACAAGATTATGCCGTCGCACTCGGTATGGCGTTTCAACTCACGAACATTCTCCGGGATATCGGAACCGACGCAGCCCAAGCTCGTATCTATCTCCCCCAAGAAGATCTCCACAAATTTGACTGTACCGACCAGGCAATCCTCCAGCGGCAAGAAAACGACGCCATCCGCACACTGGTCCGCTTCGAAGCCGCGAGAGCGCATGAATACTACGCGAAAGCGCAGACGTCGTTCGAAGCCTTGTCGGCAGGCGACCGAAAGGCATTGACGGTCGCTGAAATCATGCGCGCCGTGTATTTGAGAATTCTAAAAAAGATTGAGGAACCGAGTCATCGGATATTTGGCCCTCGCGCTCGGCTCACGGCGAGCCATCGATTGGCGGTGGCCGCCGGAGTGTGGTTCCGCGCTCGATCCTCGTGACCCCTACGAACCCACAGTCCGTCATAATTCTTGGAGGAGGCCCGGCCGGTCTCACAGCCGCCTACCGTCTCATCCACCATGGCTATCGAGTCACGATCATCGATCGGGGTCCTGCCGTTGGAAACGCCCTCTCAAGTGGCGATCTTCAAAATGGCACTGAACCCTTCACGATTCTCGGTTGCCATCGCGCGACGCACGCATTGCTGCACTCGCTGCATCCCACTCCGCAGCAACCGGAAGGGATTATCATCCCTCTAGAGTTTCGCCTCCCTGACGGTTCCCTCGTTCATTACCCGCGCACCGCCTTCCCCTCCCCGCTTCACACATGGGTGAACCTCCTGAGATTTTCTGGCATACCTTGGAAGGAACGATGGAGACTCGCATCATGGGTGGAGCAACTATGGGAAGGCGAAACAGAGCTGCCTGCCGATCTGGAACAACGCACTGCCGACGACTGGCTCACGTCAATCGGACAAAGCGGACAGACCAGTCGCGTCGTATGGAATCCTCTCGCCCAATGGTTAACCGGCAATGACCTCGTCACGATGTCCGCCGATGCATTTATACGATCGATGAAGCCTGTGTTCCTCAGCACGCATCCCGATAGCCGCATTTCAGTGGTGCAGGGCTCGCTTCTAACCCGCTTCGTACGGCCGATCACCGAGGTATTGATACAGGGGAACGCCAGCATCTTGTCTAATACTGAAGCCACGCAGCTCCGTTACAATCACGACCGCATCTCGGGCGTTCAGCTGCGGGATGGTTCCTTGTTGCAAGCCGATTGGTATGTGTCCGCCTTACCCCCGCAACAGCTCACACCTCTGCTTCCAGAGCGATGGCTGACCCGCTATGCCTATTTTCAACAGCTCACAGAGTTACAATCGATCGATCGCACCATGCTCCACCTGCATGCCGTGCAAGCCTGTCCCACCCCTCGCCTCGTGCTGCTGAGCGGCACATCCTTTCACTCGGTACTTGTCACATCTCTCACGCCTAACCGCACAGACTTCTCACTCATTACGACCGACCGTCAGTGCGCGCAGACCCAACCTGACTCACATCTTGATAGCGCTATCTCTGAACTGCTCAGATCGTGCGGGCTCCTCATGGCTGTAAGTAGGATCGCATCAACCCGGCATCGAACAGTACCCAACGCCATCCTCTCCCTCAGGCCTGGAGCCAAACTACATCGACCCATCCAACGCAGTCCGATCGCCAACTTGCTGCTGGCTGGTAGTTGGACCGATACAGGCTGGCCGCCCAATCTCGAAAGTGCCATCGTCAGTGGCAACCGCTGCGTAGATGCAATAACCTCCGATAAGTCGGCTTGACGATGGTCCGATCAAATTGGTAAGTCATATCGCTATGACATCTTTGTCAGTAAGAAACGCTCTAATGGGAGGACTACTCTTCTCACTGATCGGATGCGCGTCCAGCCCCTATGAGCGTGGAGGCAATCCGCAAGGGCTTAGTCAGCGAGACGTGGAACGGGATTATATGGAATGCGAGTACAAGGCTCGCTTTGCGAACCCGCAGCAGTTCTACAACCAGGGCTCTCCCTTCCCTTTCAGTGCGGGCTCCCAAAGTCCCGCCGATCACGCACGCGCCCTCCATGGACTCTCAACGATCAACGCAATGCGGGACACTTGCCTGACTGCTAAGGGATATCGTGTGGAATAATCAGGATGCTGAAAAGAGAGCGGGATGGCTGGGACGATCCCCTTGCGCGCAGAACGCGCACGGTGAAACTGTGCTCGTTCGATGCGCGCAGTTGGGATCATCCCAGCCACCCCTTGAAAAATGGTAATTCACCTGCCCACTATCCGTAGATAACACTGATCTTCAAACCGCTCGCCACGTAGATACTTCGCGAGCACCGTCCATTCAGCACGCCCATCCGTTAGACTGACATACGCACTCCCATCCAGCATGAAGGGCTGGATCGTAAAGACCCCTGTCAATGGTGTTCGGTTCACATCTGACTCTTCAACAGAAAGTTGCGTCAAAGGATAGGCCCCGCCCGTACGCTCGAACTTATCAGGCGTCGCCAGCAGAGGCGACAGGTCTTGCCAGTTCGCTTGCTCAAGGACAGCACTATCAGCAGAAAACATGTAGAAACTGTCGCTCGGAGCGCCCTTCATACAAAACGTGGTTTTCACGACCAGGTCCAGCTGCCCATCGTTATCCAAATCAAACATCGCCTTATCGAGACTCGAACAGTGCCTTGTCTTTGGCCCTTGCCCATTCAACTCGACTGGCTTCCAGATGATCTGCCGAAAAATCTCGTGCTGGTATCGTAGCCGCCCTCGATCGTCAGCATCCTCACGAAATGCTTCCAGAACTCTTGCGCAGAGCTTGTTATCTCGCCCCACGACAAGCTGATACCCTCGCTCACCAGCCCAGACCACGCCTACACTCATCATGAAGGTGAGAAGACCTAACACGAGCTGTTGTATGAATTGCATAGCTCCCTCCCCTGACTATACTCAAACTGGCAATGTATGCAGCCATTTTTCCCACGTTTCTCTTCCATTGACAAGAAAAGTCGGCCCGCTTAAAATCTGCTGAAATTTCCACCCGCACCCCTTCATCATCATGACGCTCATCGAACTCAGCAAGTCTCTCCACAACTGCCAGCGTTGCAAGCTCGCGAAGCTGGGCCGCACCCAAGTGGTGTTCGGTGTGGGGAATCCGCACGCGAGTGTGATGTTCGTGGGAGAATCGCCTGGCTTCAACGAAGACCAACAGGGGGAACCGTTCGTCGGAGCTGCAGGAAAACTCTTGAACGATCTCCTGCAATCTGCGGGATTGTCACGCAGCGACATCTACATTGCGAACGTCATCAAGTGCCGCCCCCCGAATAACCGTGACCCGGAACCGGATGAAGTCGAGACCTGTAAGCCATTTCTGATGCAGCAGATCTCCATGATCCGTCCAAAACTGGTCTGCACGTTAGGAAATTGGGCCACGCAAACGTTGCTGGAACGGAAGGTTGGAATTACCAAGGTTCGCGGCCAAGCCTTCTACCTAAAAGACTTTGTGCTCTTCCCTTTATTGCATCCAGCAGCAGCCCTGCACCAAGGCAGCATGCTCGAACCGCTCAAGGAAGACTTCAAGAAGCTGCGAGAGTTTCTGGATCGGAACACAAAACCAGCCGAACCCACGACAGCGACACCGATCGCTGCCCCCACACTACACATCGAATCGCCGCAACCGACCCAGATGGATCTGTTCGGATAGTCGGGCTGCTTGCTCCTGCGACGGGTTAAGCCACATAGCCTTGCCGCCGCTTGGCTGCGCAACTCGTTCCGTTCTGGATTGCATCCGAACGGAACTTCGAACAGTGCTCGCCATCGCCTTCGGCGACCGCAGCAACAGGCCATGGAACCCCTCGCAAGTCGCAGCCAGCCCAACTATCCTCACTTGACGCAGAGGACTACAACTTTCCCTACATCGAAAGCTGAAGCGATCTGTCGCTTGTAAATCAACCCTAGCCTCGTTATCCTTGTGAAGTATGGCTACTGCAAAAGCGCCTCTTATTATCTCGTCACCGGACATACTTGGCGGTACGCCGGTCTTTGCAGGAACTCGCGTGCCAGTCCAGACACTGATTGAATACTTGGAGGGAGGCGAAACGATCGACGATTTTCTGCAAGGCTTTCTGACCGTCACTCGCGATCAAGTGATCGCCTTCCTCGAAGAAGCCAAGGCCCGTATGCTCGCCAAGGCCTCGTGAAAATTCTCCTCGACGAGTGCATCGACCGGCGATTCGCAAAAGAACTCGAGGGGCACGAGGTGTTGACCGTGCCTCAAGTCTGTAACAATAACCCTACAGCATCAGCTAAATCGGCATTCAACCGCGTCTTCGCCTCTCGGAGCAACCATCTCGCTCAGCAAAGAAAAATAGTGCCTCGGCTGACGAAGAATGGGCAGGTCCGGCTTCGCCAAGATGCGATGGAGCAAGACTGCAAATGAGCGCTTCACTATTGGTCGTGCCCGTTACCGGACCAGAAGAACGGCACCACGGCACCTGGTTTGGCAACTACCTGGCATATGACACCATGGCGAAAGCCTCCGTCCATCCCTTCCATCCGAGGCTCGTTCAAGGGTTGAGCCTTTCATAGCTATAACGCTATGATGCCGATCTGTATAGCACCGCAACGCTGTGTTCAGTGAAAGTAGACAAATCTATGAACCAACAGAAGAATTGCGCGAGAGTTGGCGCGCAGCATCTGAGTACTATGCCGGTCTGTATACTCAATAGTTAGGTGCCCATGGCTCCGCGAGTGCCTAGTCAACAGGAGTTTCTTGAATACGACGGCGCTCACTGTTTTCGACTCTGGGCTGAGCTGCCAACGAACTGGTGTTGCCCGGCGTGCCTTCGCACGAAGTTCGAAATAATGCGGTGGACGACACGGTACTTTCGGCGCGACGTCGGAAAGTGCCCTGGTTACAAGGATTGGATGGCTGGCCTTCATACGCACCATGATCATTCACAAGACTCCATGTTCGGACGTTCGGGTCGCTTTCCCGCAACAATCATCTGTGACCAATGCAACTCCGCGGATGGAGTCGCCAAGAAGCACCTAAGACTTCCGGACCGGTTTTCGTTTTCGCCCGCCGAAATTGCCATGTTCATAACCTCGACGCCTCACGCGCGCCACAAGGTTGACCTTGAAAAGGCTCAGCATATCTATTCGCTCGAGCGGACAAGAGGGTTTCGCACTGTTGCCGCCAGCTCATGATCCGTTAGCTTTCACATGACGAATCATCAGCGCATAGGTGCAATTTCCAACGCCCACGCTGGCCGTGAGTTTGAGCGCGAAGCCAACAAATACTTTCTCCGAGCGGAGTCTCTCGCCCTTGCATCGGACTTCAATGTTGATATTGGCGTCGGAACGAGCAAGAAGACGCACGGCTTTGACCTTGGTAGCAAGAACCCACCTGTTCTGATCGAGTGCAAGTCACACAACTGAGGTCGGGCGGAACAACGGGGACATTCTACTTTTTCGCGGTCGAGGCTCCACTGATAAGGAAAGCGGAAACTGAGCGAGTTCACGAGAGAACTTCCGAAGGTCTCCGCTCAGCGGAGCCGAACGGGTCTCCCCGTGAAGTATGGGACCTACATATTACATCCTCCCCCTAACGACGCCCGCTGCTGCTGACGCGTGCATCAGCGCCATGCTGAGTCTCGCCGTAGTGAAGTCACGCGGCCCGCTCCCAGCTGGCGGCAGTCTGGGAGCGGGACAGGCACCGCCGAAGACGGCTGAGCCAGTCCCCTGGGCTCAATTTATTTCTCAAAGTCGCTCGGGAGGATCGTTGCCGCCGATGACCGGATGAATCGGGACACAACTTGCCGCAGCTCGCGGCGGTTGCTCTTCCGCTGCAACGGCGAAGCCTGTACTGTTTGAGGCTTTGCGAGTTTACAGGCTTCGAGCGAGCAAGGCGTAGTTGGGTGATTCAGGAGGTCCTGCGGCGGCGCGCATCTTCCCGGGCGGCAATCCTATGCTTTTGCTTTGATCGTGGACGAGGGATCTGAACCGGTGACCTCAGCAACTTCTTCCTCGGCAGGCGTTTCTTCTTCCGGCACATCGAACCACTGCACCAGCATCTCGTCCCACCAGGTTTCGTCAATCTCTTTCCCGGGATCGTTCCCGAGAAACGAGACATCGTCCTTCGTCACGTTTGGGCCAACCAGCTGAGGTTGGAACTTAGCTCGATCAATGACTTCCTTGGTCGCATACCCTCCGATAATCCAGGAATCAGGATCGGCCCGGCGTGATTTGTAGCCCTTGAGCCCGATCTTGAGATACATGAAAATCTGCTGTTGCGCAGGATCCCCGACCCCGGATTGTGGCAACCCTAAAGTCTTTTCAATCTTCTTGCGCCAATGCCGGTCATCGTAGCGTGACGTGATCAGCTGGAGCATGGTCTTTCCGAGTTCGACATCGAGCGGCAAGATGATGGTTCCTTGTGTTTCTTCGAATTCGTTATTTCTTGCGACCGTACAGCCCAGTAAAAGATGCCTTCACTAGCGCGTTTTGATTGAGGTAGTACCCGACCATTGCCCCTGATGCTTCTGGTTTCAACGGTAACTGATCCACCTTCAACGCAAAAGCCGTAAAGATGTAGCGATGCGGCTTATCGCCTTGCGGGGGACAAGGACCGCCGAACCCTGGCTGTCCGAAATCCGTCAAGCTCTGGATCGCTCCCTGCGGAGTGCCGGTGCCCTCCGATTTCCCCACACCGGCAGGCAACGAAGTGACGCTGGGCGGAATGTTGAAAATGACCCAATGCCACCACCCGCTGCCGGTCGGGGCATCAGGATCATAAACCGTCACGGCGAAACTTTTCGTGTCCATCGGCGCATTCGTCCAGTGCAGCTCAGGCGAGAGATTATCACCCGTACAGCCGAATCCGTTGAAGACGTGCTCGTTGCCGATTGTCGCTTTGTTCTTGATCGTCGGACTGGTGAGCCGAAAATCACCGGCGCCGCTTACGCCGGGAAGTACGACAAGCGTCAAAAGAATCAAGCTCCATGTAATATGTCGCACAACCCGTCCTCTCTTTCTATCATTCAATATTCTCTGCGGTTCATCCTGCGAGCTTGGGTGTTCCATGAACACTCGCAAGCCCTCGAAATTTCACCGGCCCTTTTGGTAGGTGCCCATCAACTTGGCCTCACCGATAATGTGGCCCTTCATGGCTTCTTCGAGCTTTGCCTTTGTCGGCTGCTTCAGGTCCGGCAGTACAGCGTCCAGCGCGTAGAGTTTATGGAAGTAGCGGTGACGTCCGATCGGCGGGCATGGTCCCCCGTAGCCGATACGCTTCCAGTCATTCACGCCTTCCTTGGTTCCCACGGGCAGCGTCGTGACGCTTTCCGGAAGCCCATTGATCGTCGGCGGCAAATTATAGAGCACCCAATGCACCCAGGTCATTTTTGGCGCCGCTGGGTCCGGAGCATCCGGGTCATCTACAATTAACGCCAGACTCTTGGTGCCCACCGGAATGGCAGACCACGCCATCGGCGGCGAAATGTCCTCCCCCTCGCAGGTATACACCACAGGAATCGCACTCTGATTGCTGAATGCTGTAGATGTGATCAGCATGTTGCCCTCCCGCGAGCCAAGGCAGCCGCGTCGCTTGTTAGTTGCCCGCCACCATCATCTCGGCAATCTTCACGGTGGGGCTCGCAATGCGCCCGCGGAACACAAGGTCGCTACCGATCATCTCGATCCCTGCAAATATCTCTTTCAAGTTGCCGGCGATCGTGATTTCTTCCACAGGATAGGCCAACTCGCCCCCTTCAATCCAAAATCCAGCGGCTCCACGTGAATAATCACCGGTGACCATGTTGATGCCGAACCCGATGAGGTCCGTGACATAGAGGCCCTGTTTTACAGTCTTGATAATGTCCTGTGCCGTCTTTGTCCCTGGCGTGAGATAGAAATTCGTGGGACCGACCGATGGATTTTCCCCGACGCTGCGCGAGGCATTACCGGTCGAGGGCAACCCGAGCTTCCTTCCTGAATAGGTATCGAGCAGGTAGCTCTTCAACACCCCTCGCTCCACCACTGTCGTCCTCCTGGTCGGCAGACCTTCGCCATCGAACGGTCGAGAGCCCAAACCTCCCACCACTCGCCCATCGTCATAGACCGTGACATACTCAGGAGCCAGCGATTTGTCTAATTGTCCTGCCAGGAACGACGCCCCTTTATAGAGCGAGTACCCCGACACCGCACTGCACAGATTCCCCATGAGACTTCCGGCCGCTTCTGCATCGAAGACAACAGGCACTCGCTGGGTTGCCACTTTCCTCGCTCCAAGCTTTCGAACCGTCCGCCGCGCTGCTTCCAGTCCCACCGCTTCCGGGGAATCCAATTTGGCGAATTTCCGTTGCACATCGTACCAGGAGTCGCGCTGCATAGCCCCGGTCTCCGGATCGGTGGCAACAGGCGACACCGACATTGAGAAACTGGAACTCTGGTACTCCCCCAGGAATCCGTGACTGTTACCCAGCACGACGCGGCCCGAAGAGGAATCAAAGTCGCCCCCTTCAGAATTCGTCACGCGCTCATCCGTAGACATGGCGGCAGCCTCGACACGTTTGGCCAATTCGATTTGCTGTTCCGTATTCAGCCGAGTAGGATCGTAAAGATCCAAGTCCGGTTTCTCTCCCGCCATCTGATCCGCCGCAGGCAGGCCGGATACCTGATCTTCCACGACGGCCTTCGCCAGGGTGCAGGTCTCGGCAACGAGCTGATCCAATGAGCCTGCTGAGAAATCGGAGGTGGAGGTACTGGCGGAACGTTTCCCGACAAACACGCGCAAACCGAGATGCTTCTCCCTCGCTTTCGTGAGGCGATCAACGGCACCCAACCGGACTTGCACCGAAAATGTTTCTCCGTCGGCGATGATAATGTCTGCTTCCGTCGCCCCACCGCGTTTTGCCTTGGCCAAAAGGTCCAACGCAAGCTGGCTATACCCATCGCGCTGTTGTATCTGCTGATTCATCGCTGTGTCCCGCCCACGGTGATTTCATCGATGCGAATGGTCGGCAGACCGACGCCCACTGGAACAGACTGCCCTTCTTTTCCGCACGTACCGATCCCTTCATCGAGCTTAAGGTCATGCCCAACCATCGAGACTTTGGTCAGGATCTCCGGCCCGCTGCCGATCAAGGTCGCACCCTTGACCGGCCTTGTCACCTTTCCCCCCTCGATCAAATAGGCTTCGCTGGCTGAAAACACGAATTTACCGTTGGTGATATCCACCTGCCCACCGCCGAACGACACGGCATAGAGACCACGATCGACCGAACGAATGATCTCCTCAGGGTCCGATGTTCCAGCCAGCATAAACGTATTGGTCATGCGCGGCAGCACCACACTTTGGTAACTTTCTCGCCGCCCGTTACCTGTCAAGGGAATGCCCATCAGACGCGCATTCAGTTTGTCAGTGATGTAGCCGCGCAGAATCCCGTTTTCGATAAGCGTGGTTCGACCGGTCGGGGTTCCTTCATCGTCCATGTTGAGCGAGCCTCGCCGGTTCGGCAAAGTCCCATCGTCCACAATCGTACAGACGTCGGACGCCACCCGTTTGCCCAGAAGATTCGAAAATGCCGACGTTTTCTTTCGATTGAAGTCCGCTTCCAGGCCATGGCCGATGGCTTCGTGCAATAAAATCCCAGGCCAGCCGCCGCCCAGTACAACCGGCATGACACCAGCCGGCGCTTCGACAGCAGACAGGTTGAGAATCGCCTCCCGTGCCGCTTCACGCGCAAATCGCAGATATCGATCACCCTCATGATAGAACTGAAATCCGACACGACCCCCTCCGCCGAATGAGCCGGCTTGCCGTTGGCCGTTCTCTTCTGCGATACACGTCACTTGCAGTCTCGAAAGAGGCTGCACATCCCCGATCAGCGTACCGTCAGAGGTGGCAACGATCACCACCTTATACTCCGTATTAAACGAGGCCATGACATTCTTAATGCGTGGGTCATACCGGCGCGCTTCGGCATCGATGGCATTCAAGAGGGATACGCGATCCGCTGTGGCGACTTCGGCCTGTATCCGCTCAACCGGATAGAGATCGCGTGTCGGACGTTGGCGAACAGGCACCGGAACCGCCTCGGTCCCGCTTGGTGAATTGGCAATATAGCGAGCCGTGTCGGCGGCCAGTTCGAGATCCTTCTTCGTCAGCTCATCGGAATAGGCAAAACCGGTTTTTTCTCCTGCTGTTGCCCTCACTCCCACACCTTGAGACACACTCTTTGTCGCTCGCTTGACGAGAGACTCCTCCATTGAAACTGACTCAGATACGCAGGACTCAAAGTAGAGGTCGGCATAGTCGACATCGCGAACTTTGACCCGCCCAAGCGCCCCAAGCACCTCGCCTTCGGTCAGACCAAAAGACGTCAACTGAACAAGTTCACCCATGGTTTGCGAGCCCCCACAACCGTTAACCATCAAGTAGACGGAGAAGTATAGCTGATCGCTTTCAATAGGCGCAACGATAATTGATCCAACTCATCGCTTTTACAGGACTTTTACTAAAATTCGTTTGACATTCTTCCCCCTCACCAGTAGACTTTGCCTGCCTAACCGTACATTCTTGCGCTAAAGGACTTTTGCTGACTGCACGCTAATGGACACGAAAGACTCAACAGCCATAGATCAGCTCTCCTTGGACGAGCTTGCCACAAGACTTGAACCAGACCTCCTACCCAAACACGTCGCCATCATTATGGATGGCAATGGCCGTTGGGCAGAACTGAGAAACCTCCCTCGCATTGCCGGGCATCGGGAAGGGATCAAATCCGTCCGCGAAATGATCACGGTCTGCTTGGAACTGGGCATCCACGCCCTGACCATTTATGCGTTTTCACAGGAGAATTGGAAGCGTCCCATCCAGGAAATTTCCTCACTCATGGGCTTACTTGAATACTATCTTTCAACGGAACGCTCGAAACTCATTGAACAGGGTGTCCGATTACGCACAATCGGACGGCTCGATTCCCTTCCAACCTCCGCACTCCAATGGGTCCGAGCCGCCGAACAGGAAACCGCCCATCTCGACAAACTTCATCTCACAGTTGCCCTCAGCTACGGTGGACGCGCGGAGATTGTGGATGCTGTGCGTGAACTCCTCCATGAAGCCCAAGACGGAAAGCTACAGCCGGACGATGTGGATGAATCCCGTATCCAACAATACCTCTACACCCATGATTTGCCCGATCCTGACTTATTAGTTCGCACCAGCGGGGAAACGCGAATCAGTAACTTTCTCCTCTGGCAGCTCGCCTACACCGAGCTCTATTTTACTCCAACACTGTGGCCCGATTTCCGTCGCCGCGAATTCTTACTAGCCTTGCTGGAATACCAGCGACGTGAGCGTCGATTCGGTCGAGTTCTCAGCGCTGTTTCGTCATAGTGGTCGACCTCAACCTTCCCATGCAGGAGTACAAAACCGTCAGCCAGCAGCAGGCTGAACCACCACGCACGGTAGCGTCCCGATTTGATCCGCGCAGGATCTATACCATTTTGGTCCTCGTGCCGCTCTTATATGCCGTCATTCGCTATCTCCCGCCCCTCGTATTTTCCGGTGTCGTCATCCTAGGAGGAGCGCTTGCTCTCTTCGAGTTCTACCGATTATGTTTCGGCGACCGCAGCCACTCCTGGATGATCGGGATTGGCTTGATGGGCTTCGTCGCCCTAATTCTCGGAACACACTGGCCGAGCATCATCGTTCCAACTCTCCTCGCCGCGCTTGTCTGTACGATTTCCGTGCCGCTGTTCAGCCGCTCGCCCCTTGAAGAGAGCTTAAGAGACGGCGCAATGACCTTATTCGGCATACTCTATTTAGGCCTCACACTCAGTACGCTCTCGATGACGAGACTTCTGCCTCAAGGCGAATGGCTCATCTTCTTTCTGCTGATGGTGACCTGGGCGTCCGATACCGGCGCCTACTATATCGGCACGCTGTATGGACGACACCGCCTCGCCCCCACGATCAGTCCCAAAAAAACTGTGGAAGGTTTGGTGGGCGGTTTGATCAGTGCCATAATTGTCGCGTACGCGGCGCGTTGGTGGTTTTTCCCCGATTTTTCCGGTCTCGACTGTTTGATCTTGGCCACCCTACTGACGCTATCAGGTCTCTGGGGCGACCTGACGGAATCAGCCATGAAACGTAGCGTCGGCATGAAGGACTCCGGCGGGATACTTCCTGGCCATGGAGGCATGCTCGATCGTCTCGATAGTCTCTTGTTCACTGCCCCCGTCTTCTACTACTATGTCACGATGGTGAGTCGGCTTCGAGTGATTGACTGAAGGAGCTACGTATGAAAACGATCGTCATCCTTGGATCGACCGGGTCGATCGGTACCAACACCCTCGATATTGTGGACAGGTTCCCGGAAGAATTTCGCGTGGCAGGTCTGACGGCCGGCAGTAATGACGAAAAGCTCGAGGCACAGATCCGCCGTTTCAAACCCCGCGTGGTTGCCCTATCGGATACCGCCGCGGCAGCCAGGCTCCAGGAACGTTGTGAGGATCTGCCTGTCGAAATTTTGTCTGGGCAAGACGGTCTCATTCAGGTCGCCTCTGCGGCTGAAGCGGATCTCGTCATTTCCGCCATCGTCGGTGGCGCTGGTCTCGTACCCACCCTTGCGGCAATCCGCAGCGGAACGCAGGTCGCCTTAGCCAATAAAGAGCCGATGGTCATGGCCGGGAAACTGATGCAGGACGAGGCGCGGCGGCATGGCGTACGCATCTTCCCCGTCGATAGCGAACATAGTGCGATCTTCCAGTCATTGGAAGGCCATCGTAAAGTGGACGTCCGCCGCCTGATCTTAACAGCCTCCGGAGGAGCCCTCTGGCCCCTGAGCAAGGAGGAGTTACACAACGTCACCCCTGAACGAGCACTCCAACATCCTAATTGGAAGATGGGAGCTAAAATCACGATCGATTCCGCAACCCTTATGAATAAAGGGTTGGAAGTCGTAGAAGCCCGCTGGCTCTTTGATATCCCGGAGTCACAAATCGAAGTTATGATCCATCGGGAAAGCATCATTCATTCTCTGGTAGAATATGTAGACCGTTCCATGATCGCCCAGTTAGGATTGCCGGATATGCGAACACCCATTTCTTATGCGATGAACTATCCTGGACGCATGCCGCTCGATCTGCCTTCGTTGGATCTGACCGAGATGGGAAAGTTGACATTTTGCAAACCGGATCACGACCGTTTCCCCTGCTTAAGTCTCGGCTATGAATCCCTTCGGATCGGCGGTACGATGCCCGCGACGATGAATGCGGCCAATGAAATTGCGGTCGAGGCATTCTTGAACGGAGGCATCCGGTTCACCGATATTGCAGGAATCATTCGCAGCACGATGGATCTCCACACCATCAAAGACATCGAGTCGTTGGAAGACGCGCTGGAGGCGGATCGCTGGGCTCGCGAGAAGGCAGAATCGTTGGTAGTGGCGTTGGCACGCTAGGTCTACACGAAGGAGCGTACACCGTGTTCATGGCAATTACCTGGTCCCCCGATACTATCTGGCTGCTCATGCAGAAGGCATGGTGGTTTCTCATCGTGCTTGGCGTGCTCGTCGCATTCCATGAACTCGGGCATTTCCTGGCCGCTCGCTGGGTCGGCGTGAAAGTTCTTAAGTTTTCACTTGGTTTCGGACCCAAGCTCATCGGCAGAAAAATGGGCGAAACAGAATACCTTCTCTCGGCCATTCCCCTCGGTGGCTATGTCAAATTGTTCGGCGAAGATGAGACCGAGGCCACCACACAAGAAGATCGTACGCGATCGTTTGCGCACCAAAGCTTATGGGGCAAAGTCCTGATCGTCGCTGCAGGACCTGGGTTTAACTTCATCCTGGCCTATCTCATTTTTGCCGGATGGCTCGCAACCGGCGCGCCGCTTCCGATCCCATCATTCCAGGATCTCACCCCCGACGTTGAAGCAATGGTGCCCGGTTCTCCCGCCGATACCGCAGGCATGCAAATCGGAGATCATATAAGCGGAGTCAACGGACACGATATTTCGACAAGGGCGGAACTCTTCGACGCAGTGGCGAAGAGTAAAGGGCAGCTGCTGACCCTTGAGATCAAACGAGGAGAACAGAGTAAAACGCTGACAGTTACGCCCGCAATTTCACCCAGACCACAGCCCGCTGCGCAAGACCCCCTATACTATCTCGGTATCGAAGAAGCACCGCCCCTCGTCACGTCAATTGTACAGAGTTCTCCTGCGGCAAAAGCCGGACTTCAAGTTGGAGACCATGTAGTCAAGATCGAAAGCCAAACGATCCATACGTGGTTCCAGATGACGAGCCTGGTGAGAGAGAGCCCCAACCGCGAACTACACATAGAAGTCTTACGGGATGGACAACGAGTCTCTCTGACTGTGACACCTTCTGCTGAAAAGGAGATGGTAAACGGCCAGTCGCTGGAAGTCGGCAAGATCGGCCTTGCAGGCCCGGGCAGCCGTTCACTGATACGCTCCAGCACCCCCTTACTATCGCTGTATGACGGCTTGAGAGCCACATGGGGCTTGACCGAACTGACGGTCATCGGTCTCTACAAGATGATTGTGGGCGATATCTCCAGCAAAAACATCGGGGGGCCGCTGACGATTGCAAATATATCTGGAGAAGCCGCTGCACAGGGCGCCTCAAACGTCATCTATCTCATCGCCCTGCTGAGTATCAATCTAGGCGTCCTCAATCTACTCCCCATTCCTATTCTCGACGGTGGACATCTCTTGTTTTTTCTGATTGAGGGCATCCTCCGCAAACCACTCGGTGAGCGCCAGAGAGAACTCGCTCAACAGGCCGGACTCGTGCTATTAGTGGGTATCATGATCTTTGCGTTCTGGAATGACATCGAGCGAATCTTCCTTAAATAGGACATGAGTTCGAACGTCTCAATGTCGAACTCGTCATGTCAGCACAACATTTTCCCTCTCACTGATGCGTTAGATGCAATGACCTTCAGGCCGCATGACCGTGTGTCCTCACTCACAACATCATGAGAACATCTCAACTCTTAATCCCCACATTGCGAGAAGCCCCCGGCGAAGCGGAAACCGTCAGCCATACGCTCATGCTCCGAGCCGGTCTGATTCGCAAAGTGGCAGCAGGTATCTACACCTACCTTCCACTCGGGCTTCGGGTCATTCGAAAAGTTGAACAGATCATTCGGGAAGAAATGAATCGGGCAGGAGCCCAGGAGCTCCTGATGCCCATCGCTTCTCCCGCAGAATTATGGCGAGAAACCGGCCGATGGAATTTTTACGGCAAAGAGTTAGTCCGGTTCAAAGACCGCCACGAGCGCGAGTTCTGCTTGGGACCGACCCATGAGGAAGTGATTACAGATTTGTTCAGGCGTGAAGTTCGTTCCTATCGGCAGATGCCGCTGAACTTCTATCAAATCCAAACCAAGTTTCGAGATGAAATCCGACCCCGCTTCGGACTCATGCGCGGGCGCGAATTCATCATGAAGGACGCTTACAGCTTTGATCAAGACGAAACAAGCGCCAGGATCAGCTATCAAAAAATGTATGATGCCTATCATCGTATCTTCACCCGCTGTGGCCTCACCTTCCGTGCCGTGGAAGCCGACACAGGCCTGATCGGCGGCAGCTCATCTCATGAGTTCATGGTGCTCGCAGAAACAGGTGAAAACACCATCGTCTACAGCGATACCGGCACCTATGCCGCCAACATCGAGCAGGCTGAAGTGCTGCCCCCTACTGATATGGGCACCGAAGTCGTGCGGCCACTTCGCTCCGTCCAAACGCCCCACTGCCGGACCGTCGACGACGTGACAAAATTCCTGAACGCTTCCCCAGCGCACCTTGTAAAAACACTCCTCTACTCGACAGGAACAGACACGGTCGCCGTGCTGATACGGGGAGACCATGAGGCGAACGAGGTCAAGATTCAACGATTCCTACGAGTGACGGATCTTGCGCTTGCAGATCCTGCCGTTGTCGAGCGCGTCACTGGCGCACCGGTTGGGTTTGCCGGCCCCATAGGCCTACAACACGTCCGGATCATTGCCGACCACGCGGTCAAAGCCTTGCGTAACGTGATCGTCGGGGCCAATCAGCGTGACACGCACTACGTCGATGCCAATTGGGATCGCGACTTTCAGGTCGAGCAGTTTGCCGATCTCCGCAGCGCTTGCGCAGGAGATCCGTCACCGAAAAAAGATGGAACGTTGAAGACGACGAAAGGCATTGAAGTCGGACATGTCTTTATGCTCGGCACCAAATATAGCGAAGCCATGAAAGCCTCCTTCCTGGACCTTCATGGGAACGAATGTCTCGCCGTGATGGGATGCTACGGCATCGGGGTCGGCAGAACTGCCGCTTCAGCGATTGAACAGAACCACGACGCAAAAGGGATAATCTGGCCCTATCCGATCGCGCCGTTCCATGTCCATCTCCTCCCACTCACTCAGTCAGCACAAACGGCCCAGGTCACCGCGCAGCTCTATGAGGAATTGCAAGCGGCAGGGCTCGAAGTTCTCTGGGATGATCGAGACGAGCGGGCAGGCGTAAAGTTCAACGATGCGGACCTGATGGGCGCTCCGTTTCAAATCGTTGTGGGGGACAAGGGCCTCGCAGAAGGAGTGGTCGAGGTTAAAACCCGAAAGGATGGAGTAAAACTCAAGCTGCCTCCGGCGCAAGTCACCGCTCATCTACTTCAACAACGAACAAACTGAATGCCCTCTCACTCACCAATGGATTGGTTCTCCATTTTGCCACTTCTGTCACCATTCCCAGTCTGAAACTGCCTTTTCCTTGCCTTCCAACCTCGATCAGCTACACTGATTTTCAATCCTTGCATCACAGCATGTGTATTACAGACTTTCTACGCACTCTTCATTGAGCGTACGACGATAGTCTTCATGGATGAAGGCTGGGAGCCCTTGAAATGGAAGCCACTCCGGTCGCCAAAAGCCCTCAAGACCTTCAGCAGAAAATAGCATTCTCTGAACATGTCAAGCGTATCACAGAGCAAATTCATGCGGCGCGCGATCTTGATTATATTCTCCTCGATCTGCGCAAAGAGGTTCTCAGCGTCTTCGATGCCGAAGACCTCACCATCTTTGCGTTCGATCCGGAAAAGAAGGAGATTTTCTCTAAAGCCCCTCACATCGATAGCGTCGAGGAATTCCGCATTCCGATCTCAGAACAAAGCCTGGCGGGGTTCTGCGCTAAATATCTCCGGCCAGTGAGCATCGCCGACGCATATAACATCGCAGAGCTTCAAGGCATCCACCCCGCACTCGTCCACGACACAACCTATGACAAACGGACCGGATTCAAAACGAAACAAGTTCTGACCTATCCGATCGTAGCAGACAACAAGTATTTAATGGGTGTCCTCCAACTCCTCAATAAAAAAACCGGCGGGCGATTCACACGAAAGGACGAAGAGTCCGTCGCGGAGATTGCAAAAGCACTCGGCATTGCCTTCTTCAACCTTCGCAAAGTCTCAAAGAAAAACCCGAGTAAGTTCGATCGTCTGGTCGCAAACAAGCACATTGCTCAGAGTGACTTGGACAACGCCATTGCCGAGTCTAAAAAAGGGCAATCGGACTTCGAGGGTATCTTAATCGAAAAGTACAAGGTGCCGAAAATCGAGATTGGAAAATCGCTCGCCCAGTTTCACAAATGCCCCTACATCGAATACAGCGAACGCACACTCGTCGATATCGAACTCCTGAAAAATCTCAACGTCGATTACCTCAAGAAAAACCATTGGATGCCTCTCAAGCGTGACCGAACCGCCATCGAAATTCTCACGGATGACCCGAGTGATCTTGATCGCGTGGCGGATATTAAAAGGACGTTCCCAGGCCTGAACATTCGCTTTGCCATCAGCCTTCGTCGAGATATTGCCCAGTTCCTTGGTTCCGCGACAGGACAAGGAGACTCGAACCCCACCCGAAAGCTGGACGAAAACGTCTCCGACATTCTTGGCGAGCTCGTCAGCGAAGCCCAAGAAGCGGCCACTGAGGACGCCGGAGGCGGCCTCGACGAAAACGATAACGCCATCGTGCGACTGGCCAATCAGATCATCGCAGATGCGTACCGACAAGGCGCCTCTGATATTCATGTCGAACCCTATGGCGAAAAACGTGAAACTCTTGTTCGATTTCGAGTCGATGGAGACTGTTTCGAGTACATGAAGATTCCGCAAAGCTATCGACGCGCCATCGTCTCGCGCCTAAAAATTATGGCCAGCCTCGACATTGCAGAGCGGCGCAAACCTCAGGACGGTAAGATCAAATTTAAACTGTCGGATAGCAAGGACATCGAGTTACGTGTCGCGACCATTCCAACTGCCGGATACAACGAAGACGTGGTCATGCGCATTCTCGCCGCGAGCGAACCCTTGCCACTCGACAAAATGGGATTCTCGGACCGTAATCTGACAGCCATCAAGGAGATCGCGGCAAAACCCTACGGTATTATTCTCTGCGTCGGGCCGACCGGATCAGGAAAAACCACAACTCTGCATTCGGTCCTTGGCTTCATCAATACGCCGGACATCAAGATCTGGACGGCTGAGGATCCCGTCGAAATCACTCAATACGGTCTCCGGCAAGTTCAAGTTCAGCCAAAGATCGATTTCACTTTTGCCAAAGCCATGCGCGCCTTTCTTCGGGCCGATCCTGACGTGATCATGGTTGGAGAAATGCGAGATAAAGAAACGGCAGAAATCGGCATTGAAGCCTCATTGACTGGACACCTCGTCATGAGCACTCTCCACACAAATAGTGCAGTAGAAACGGTCACTCGACTTCTCGATATGGGCTGCGATTCGTTTAGTTTTGCCGATGCGATGTTGGGAGTCCTCGCCCAGCGCCTCACACGCCGGATTTGCAAGGACTGCAAGGAGCAGTACGTCGGAACGGAGGTAGAATACGAAGAAATCCGCCAGGGCTATGGGCCTGCACATTGGGATAAGCTTGGAATCCCACAAGACAATACGTTCCGTCTGGCCCGTGGAAAGGGATGTGAAACCTGCAACCGCACTGGGTTTAAGGGACGTGTCGCCCTCCATGAGCTACTTCTGGGATCGGACACACTCAAGCGCTTGATTCAGACCAAGGCGAGAACTGAAGAGATGCTACAAGCTGCCATTGAAGAGGGTATGACCACCCTTTTGCAGGACGGGGTTCAGAAAACTTTACTTGGCCAGACCACGTTTAAAGACGTCAAATCGGTTGCCATCAAGTAATCTGGCTCAAAGAGCACAGGTCACGCAGAGTTACGAATGCATGACTCCATCGTTTTCATTCCTTGAGTTCTAACTCCAAGTGCAACACTGCAGGCCCTGAAGGGCTAAGGTGTTGCCATGACAAAAAGATGCTACACACACTTGAGTGCTGAAGACCGTGAGACCTTGAGTCTGGGCCTGACCCAAGGCGAGTCGCTACGCGCGCTGGCGCGGGTCGTGGGCCGAGCGTCCAGCACCCTATACCGCGAATACGCCCGTAACACGACGCGGGGCCGTCCCTATCGGGCCTGCACCGCTCAATCGCAGGCAGCCATCCGAGCCCGTCAGCCGCGGCGATCGCGCAAACTCCTAGACCCCTGGCTGTGGCAGTATGTCAGGACACACCTGGGCCAGGGCTGCTCGCCCGAACAGATTGCGGGGCGCCTCCAACGCGCGTATCCTGACGACATGGGCAAACAGCTGTCGACCGAGACCCTCTATGCGGCGCTGTATGTGCTGCCCCGCGGCACCTTGCGCAGCGAAGTGCTGGCGGCACGGCGTCAGGCGCGCAAGGCGCGCCGGCCTCGGGCGCGAGGAACGGATCGACGCGGCCAGATCCCCAATATGACGCCCATTGCCACACGCCCTGCCGAGGTGGCCACCCGCACAATGCCTGGCCACTGGGAAGGCGACCTCATCAAGGGAGCCCGCAATGGCTCGGCCGTCGGCACTTTGGTGGAGCGGACCACGCGCTTGGTCATCTTGGCACGGATGGAGGGGACGGATGCGAGGAGTGCCCGCGAGGGTTTCACGAAGAAACTTCGGCATGTGCCCGCGCTGCTGCGCAAAACGCTGACCTATGATCGCGGAAAAGAGATGGCCGAGCATGAACGCCTGGCCGAGCGACTCGCGATCCAGGTCTTCTTTGCCGATCCCTACAGCCCGTGGCAACGCGGTACCAATGAAAACACCAACGGGTTGCTGCGCCAGTACTTGCCGAAGGGCACGGACTTGTCGGGCTATACACAGCGTGAGCTGAACGCCATTGCCCATCGGTTGAACACGCGCCCGAGGAAATGTCTGGACTTTGCCACGCCCCTGGAAGTCTATGCGCAATTGCGCCATCATTCACCCGGTGCACTTGGAACTTGAAACCGCCTTCCATAAAAAACCCGCCCGCCTGCCTCATTACCTTCTATAATCCCAACATGAGAATGTCCGTTTGGCTCAAGTAGAAACGTCCTCTTGCGTCGCCTCACGGCCCTCACTGGGAGGGCCGTGCGGTCAGAGAGGAGACCGTACGGATGAGTGTGCCGGAGTTGAAGCGGGTACATGTGATTCGGCACGCGATGGGCACCGCCCCGTGACAGCAGGAGGCCAGCGAGGTATTGCGGCTGACGATGCCCAGGTGCGAGGGCTGAACAGCAGGTCAGGGCCGAAGACCACGCGGGGCTCGTGCATCAAAGCCGGGCAAGCCCTCAAACCTGCGGACCCCAGAAAAGGTAAGTTTCAGAATAGATGTCGCGTGAGCGAGCTGGGGGGTCGAGCTAATCCCGGCCCACTCCCCCCAGGCGAAGGGGCGAGTGGAGCGACTCTTTAATACCTTTCAAGATCGGGTGATCAAGGAGATGCGGCTCGCGGACGTTTCCACGCTGGAGGCGGCGAATCAGTTCCTGAAAGGCTATCTGCCGATCTACAACCGGCGTTTTGCGGTACGGCCCGCGCAGGCCGCGGATCTGCATCGTCCCTGTCCGGCCCACCGAGAGTTGGACCGCATCCTGTGCCTCAAGACGACCCGCTGTTTGCGCTAAGGACTTCACGATTGCCTATCAGGGTTGACTGTATCAGATTCACGAGACGGTCCGGGCTCCCCACGTCCTGGTGGAAGAGCATGTGAATGGGACCATGCGGATCATGCACCAGGGGTAGGTGCTCGGCTTTCACGCGATCCCATCTCGGCCTATGAAGGCCACGGCAGGTACACCTGTTCTTCTGCCCCGGCGCTCGCTCACGCCGAGGCCGGATCATCCCTTGCGCCAACGCCTGCAGCCCGAGCGGAGAAGCCAGGCGCCGGTGGTGAGAACCTAAACCGGACATTTCTAAATTGGATGGACACACGCTAACTACACCATTTGACTCTCATCATGACCCATGGTACCCTGATCCACACTAACGAGTTAACACTAGCCTTTGCGCGCATCGAATTTCATTTAATGATTTCAGCGCAAGTACTCGTGAATCGCCATTGCTCTTTCGATCCTTAACATCCTGCGCGTAGATGCTAGACGAAAAAATGGACGGAACATGGTATTCCACAATGGAAACAACCAGTTCCATAAAGGAGCATGTATGAAGCTATCCTCTGGATGGCGAGCCGACAAAACGAGAAAGAATCGTGCACGGGCGACACGAAAGCCAAAGATTCGTTGGGAGGTGCTTGGCCTACCCAATCCTCTTGATAACAGCCTAAGTACTTCAATGGAAGATATCCGTCGGCAGGTGTCAAACATGGCAAGCCGTGGGTTCGGCCAGGGTACCCGTTCACGCACAGCTGAGCGAGAAACTAAGACTACTGGCCATGCTCCTGACTCAAGCAACAAGAGACGGCGCGGTGTGGCAGAGTAATCGTAGTCCTCAATGAAAAAAATGTGGGGGAAACCCTAATAAACAGCAAGCGATTGGCGACTTACTATGAGTTGCTAGACCAAGGAGGGCACCATCGGACGAGCAGGGAAAACCACCATCGCAAAACGTGACCGCGAAAAAGCAAAACAAATTCAGCGACGTGAAAAAGACGCCCGTCGAGAACAGCGTAAAACTGAGAAACCGGCTCGCCCATTAAATACAGATGCAGGGGAAGATCCAGATTTGGCAGGGCTTCAGTGGGGCCCCCAAGAGCCTCTGTATTGAAGGTAACGTAAGCGTAAGCCTCATACATCACTCTCCCCACGCTCGGCCTTATAAAATGGTTACCTGCTACAGTCGCCTGATGTTGTTAAGTCACTATTAGGCCATATCTGGCATGCCGTTGCGTCAGATTATTTCTCTATAGATTACTGCAAACACACCAGTCTCAATCGCGTATATCCGACCTTCATATCTAGCGCAAAACTTGAGCATTTTTGATGTGGGCATATCCACTCTGTTTGATCTCCTCTAGTAGACTCTCGATGGATGAGGATGGATGAATTCTTCTTCATAGGATTTAAAGGACCCTGTGCTTCGCGCGCTGGAGCGTGAGGATCTTCCGACGGCCATTGCGAACCGATTAAGGTGACCCATGTCTGGCTGTATCGGATGCGAACCCGTCGCAGGCAGACGGGACAGCCTGGCAGTCTCCCGAGGGGGACCACCGACGGTCACGATTGGTCGAGATGGAGCCGATGCTTCGGGCCTGGCTCAGGGAAAGAATCGATCTCACGTTCGTGGAGCGGTATGCACGCCTAGCGCTACGGGATTGCAATCAAATCGCCTGCGTGTGGCATCAAGTCGACAAATGGGCGCGCACACCTGCGAGCAAACGCGCTCCAACGTGCCAATTGTTCGGCATGAGTGGCAGACAGCCCCTCAGCCAGCAATGGATATCACAAAGCTGGTGTTCTGGATGAACCGACTCGGCGCGGGACACACCCCGCGCGGCAAGCAGAGGTCATTGACTCAGTGGGGCACTCCTCCGCTATCTCCAGCCATATTCCCCCAATTCCAATCGCATTGACACACTGTTTATCAAACTCAATACACTACGCCGCAGGCTACCCTCCGTACCGTTGGTACGTTCTAGTAGAAAATCAGCACACTAAGTGAATACCTCCCACCCGATGGCCGATCATTCACACCTCTTACTCTATAGCTCAAGCACATCGCTTCTTCCCAGCTAGCCGTACGATTCTGTTCTTTAGAATCAAGTCATTCTCCGGTACGACAAGGTCAATTGATGCCCGCTTTGGTCCTCCTCTGGTAGCCCCACTGCGGGCGATCACCTCTTGGCCGTTCAGTCATTCTCACGTACGACCGATCATGAAGGCTGGGGCTTCCCTCTGCCAATGGCAGAGAGTTCCCCAACAACGTTTCGATCGCGCACAGCTGATCACGATCCTCAAAGGTCACAAAACTTGTGGCTCGCCCAGTCATCTTCATTCGAGCTGTCCGTCCAATACGATGGATATAGTCTTCCGGGCAGTTTGGCATATCATAATTGACCACGTGGCCAATATTGGCTACATCTATTCCCCTGGCAGCAATATCCGTCGCAACAAGAATTCTGACCTGCCCTCGTTTAAATCCGTCCAGAGCGCGAAGGCGTTGAGGCAAACTTCTGTCTCCATGAATGACCGCAACACGATGACCGGCCTGTTCAAGCGATTGACCGAGTCGATCAACCCGACTCTTTGTCCGGGCGAATATCAGGACTGTCCCTCGTTCTGTCGCCAGCAACGATACCAACAGCTTCGTTTTCTCCTGAGAACTCGTATGATGTACCGTCTGCGTCACACCTTCAGCCGTGGTTGAGGCAGGTGTGATCATCACACGAACAGCTCCGCTCAGGCTTGTTTGAACCAGGTGGGTCACATCTGTCTGAATCGTGGCGGAGAAAAGTAAGGTCTGCCGCTCTATCGGCAACGCGTCGAGAATCTGATTTATCTGTGGAGCGAAGCCCATATCAAGCATACGGTCGGCTTCATCGAGCACCAGAATCTTCATCGGAGCCAAGTTGACCGTCCCATTCCACATATGGTCCAGCAAGCGCCCCGGCGTGGCAACCAGGACATCAGGCCGTTGGCGTAACCCTCTGATCTGCGCCTGCATATCGCTCCCCCCTACGATGACCGTGGCAGAGATGCTGTGGCTCCGACCGAGTTTCTCAATTGCGCCAGAAATCTGCAGGGCCAATTCTCTCGTCGGTGCGAGAATCAAGGCTTGCGGCTGACCTTTTGGCAGGGCGGCGAGCCGTTCGATCATGGGGATAACAAATGCGGCAGTCTTCCCCGTACCCGTTTGTGCACAACCAATGACATCCCGGCCCTCAAGAGCTGGTGGAATGGCTTGAGCCTGAATGGGAGTGGGAACCACCAGGCCGGCTGCTGTTAAATCCCGCAAGAGCGGTTCAGATAGACCAAGGGTATGAAAACTCGCGTGAGCAGAAGTATGCAATGCACGATCCTTTCAGTGTGATCGCATGAAGACAGGATCTGAGAACCGAGGGGAGAGAAACCGGGAAGGCGTCAACTCCGACAGGACCTAGTCGCGATGCGATCGCGAAGTCCGTTATGGTGTATACAGCGGTGCCGCCGGACCACTACGACAACCACGTGGAAGTCATCGTACAGTAAGCCTTCTCTGTCGTCAACTTTCTTGAAAAGTAGTGCCGTTAGCACATGATCTATCCCCTTTAAGTTACGCCACAAGGAGGGTCATATGGCGGGACCTGATCCTAATCGCAGGACCAAGAATATCCGCAGGCTGCCGACACTTGGCCTAAACCCATAGAAGAAACGACAGCACAACCCATTGCCGGACATGATGCGGGATTCGGGCGTATAACAGTGAAGGGCTCGAAGACGATCTCAAGCAGGACGGCGTGAACATGACCGTCCCGCACCGGCCCACCCGGGAACTCAAGACGCGAAACAGACGCCACCTCCGCGATACCAACGCCGCTGGCTTGTCGAGTGCTTCTTTGCATGGCTGCAATGGAAACGCCGCCTACTCGTTCGCTGGCAATATTGCGCCTCAAGCTTCCTCTGCTTTGTACAGCTCGCTAAGACTTTCCGCCAAACGGTATGAACGATTGATACATGGGGATCACGAAATCGAGATCGAGTGAACGACCCCTATCTGGCTAATTTGTGTCATGGAACGCTGACAGGTTCGCTATACCATGCGGTCTGTGTTAAAGTGCGAACATATATTGTTGGGTCAGGCCCTGTCCCTCGCGCCTTCACTCCCTCCTTCTAAACTCTGCGCGATCGAAGCTCTCGTTTCTGCGGTTCTACACACACGGTTATAAAGGAAGCGCCGGGCATCATGCATCTGTGCCCCGCTTGCCCCTGCCAGACCTGTAGACCCGGTAGACAGTGATTACCGATGGCAGACGTTGATCGAAACAACAGGCTGCGTAGACTGCCAGCCTAACGCCGCCAGTGCCAGCGCATTATGGATGAAGAGGGCCCATGAACCAGACAAAACAGCAATCTGAGAGATCACAATCACCCACATTTGCCATCACTCCCTCGGGCATCGCGATCAAGATCAATAGTCGACGTGGCATCTGGACCGCCCTCATTTTTTGCTCAATTACTGCTGGCGCAATAATTGGGGTTCCCCTCTATGGATATCTATACCACTACACCTGGCTAGATTGGTCGCTATTTGGACTGCTCTATATCGTCAGCGGATTGGGCATCACCGTCGGCTACCATCGGTTAATGGCCCATCGGAGCTTTAACTGCCCAAACTGGGTCAAATGCACACTCTTAATCGGAGGTGCCTGGGCGCTACAGAACTCCGCCATCAAATGGGCTGCTGATCATCTGCGACATCACGCGCATTGTGACGAGGAGAAAGATCCGTACAATGCACAACACGGCTTCTGGCACAGCCACTGTGGATGGCTCTTTATCACCGACCGATACGCCGACCCAAAGTATGCAACGCGTGTTGCAAACGATCCCGTGGCCATCTGGCAACATAAATACTACCCCCTTCTGCTCCTTGCGGGCCTGGCCGGCACGTTTCTCACAGGCTTTCTCTTCAATGGCGTGATGGGTGGAATCGGTTGTTTTCTCCTCGCCGGCGTCGGACGCACATTCGCCGTACTGAATTCGACGTTTTTCATCAACTCCATTTGTCATCTATGGGGACGGCAGCCCCACGGCACTTCAGACTCCAGTAGAGATAGCTGGCTCGTGTCCCTCGTAACATTTGGCGAGGGGTACCATAACTACCATCACATGTACCCAACCGATTACCGGAACGGTACCCACTGGTACCATTTCGACCCCTCAAAATGGGTCATCCACGGTCTCTACTCACTCGGTCTTGCCACATCACTGCGGACTGGCCCATATGTCGAAGACTCACTGGCTCGGACGAACTGATCCATGACAAAGGACATCACGATGGGAAAACGCGTCCTATATGTGGGGGGACTTCCTGAGAGCATTTCGGACTGCGAGTTACGCGGCATCTTCACCTCTTACGGTCTTGTTGCCAGAGCGTACGTGGTCAGATTCAAACATACAGGAAGATCCGCCGGGTATGGATTTGTAGAAATGGGGTCCGGTGAACAGGCCTTAAACGCCGTGGTCGCCCTTGAAGGAACCAAATGGGATGGGCACCTCCTTAGACTGTATGTCACTCCCTACGCAAACCAAGCCGTATAAAATCACACACGTGATGGAAGGGACATATATATGAGCCGTACCAACTTGGACCCCATCGTCACGTTTCCAGATGGATCACATCTATTGATCAGCACTGCCTGCTCAAAAGAAGGAAGTTTTTCATGTGCCCTCTACATGGCAACCATCGCGGCAGATGACCGCGGGACCTTCCACGTCATCTCCAACCATCTCGACGCAGCCACGTGCCTCGTTGCACAAGAGGACGCCTACAGTTATGCCCAACGCCTCTACCCGCGATCAGCGGAGACGATGAAACGGCCGCCCTATCTCATCTGGCCTGGCCCAGGCCCCACCGGTAATGCGGATGTATAAGTTGGTGGTCGGCCCCTCTCGCACGACTTGGCAACCTCAATCCTGCCTCTCATACCATTCATGCAATCTATCTTTCGTCGGGCAGGCACTTCACAATGACAAAAACCTACGTCTATAGCTTTTCCCTTGTGCCTCTGTTAGGATGTCGTTGTCTCATGCGGCGGGTCTCGCATGAAACAGCGAATGGAACGGCCCATCACCGATGTTGTTGTTACCGAGAATCTGACCGGAAGCTCGATCCAAGTCGCTGCATTGTTCGCGTCTTCGGCCCGTCCCTTCCCCTCGTATATGTGTTCTCGAGTCTCAATCAATATCAATTTCAGAAGGAGGAACCCCCATGGGTTCAAAACTTTATGTCGGCGGGTTGCCCTATGCGGCAACTGAATCACAACTCACCACCCTTTTCGCGGCGCACGGCACCGTCGAGTCTGCGCGTGTGATCACGGACAAGTTCACCGGGCAATCACGAGGCTTCGGCTTCGTCGAGATGGCCACACAAGAAGAAGCCAAAGCTGCGATTACCGCATTGAACGGCTCACAAATGGACGGACGCCCGCTAACGGTCAATGAGGCCAAGCCACAAGAACCTCGGACGGGTGGCGGCGGCGGTGGCGGCGGACGTTTCGGCGGTGGTGGCGGTGGCGGTGGCGATCGCGGTGGTCGCGGTCGTTTCTAATCCAGCGCTCACATGTGCTAGCTGAAGAAGGGGCGCTTCGATTGAAGCGCCCCTTCATGCTTTAGCACACCCATCTCAGATTCAGGTTACTCGAGCGAACAATTCTCTGTCTGTCGCAGCTCAGACCTAATACATCGGCAGGCCTCCTGATTTGTGTCTTTGCCGCACTCGAACACTGTTACAACCACAGTGACAGTAAAAAAATCTCGCCTCATCTGTGCCATACGGAGCGCCACACGCTGCATACAGGCGATGACCATAGATGAGAAATCTTGGAGGATTCGTCGAATCGTGTCACAATAATTTTCAATGACCGAGAGACCACACATGCGATGCAACCAACGAACGCGCTTTCTGCATCTGATCATGATCCTCGGAATTACCACAGCATTATGTGCAACACCCAGCTTTGCAGGAGACATTACCCTCTTGAGTATTGGCCCTCGCATTGGCTTCGGTGAGAAAATCCCCTTCATGGGGAAAGAGCAAAAATACTATTTCCACCTGTACGACGTCGCAGCGCTCATCAAACTCCCCTGGTCCTGGCCACTCGGTGGAGACACCTGGGGTCTGGAGACGAGACTGATCGCAAGCGCGGGGCTACTAACGGGGGCCAATGAGAACGGTCTGATGATGACGGCCGTGCCTGTTCTCGCACTGAGCGGCTGGAAAGGACTGGTGACCTTCGATACTGGAGTGGGAGCAGGACTCTTCAGCAACCATACATTCGGTGTGCAAGATTTCGGGGGGCCCGTTCAGATTGTCGCAACCTTGGGAGCTCAAGTCAGTCCATTTTCACACACCTATGCCGGCGTTCGTATCCAACACTTCTCTGATGCTGGGCTGAACGGACCTTCCAGCCTAGGCGTGGACATGTACATCGTAGAACTTGGATATCGATTCTAATCCGAACGTCGCCGGCCCGGCGATCCTTTCTGCAAAACATTAATGACCTGCTCGTGCGACCTAATAGTAAGGCGCTCCTGCAGGATGCTCAAAAAGGCATCCGACTAGGCCGCCGGTGAGTCAAAACTGGAGGCGTACCATCTGGGGTACGTTGAGGATTTTGACGAACCGAGAACGACGTTGGAGGGCTTTTTCAGCATCCTGCTACAGCTTCCACCCTGACAACACACATCGCTGTGCAACGAGCGGCCTGAAGCTTTCGACATCTTCCGAAACCTTAGTCATCACCTCGTCTGCCAACCGCTGATCCTCAAAGCACTCATACGCATCGTCGAGAAAACCTCCACGAAGCAAGGGGTGCTGGAGGAACGCCTGACCGCCTCCCGTCGCAACTTCCAACGGAAACTCGGCTACAATAACGCGCGCGAGATGAAACCGATCCAACCATCCATGAGCATCTGCGGCTGACGGACGTTCGGCAAGATAGGCTTCCAATCGACGGCGTTCCAGCAGGAGACCACGAACCGCCATCTCCTGATCGATTCGACGCCACAGCGATTCGAATGTGCCGAGCGAAGGAAAAGTCAACACCAGTTGGCCTCCTGGCTTGAGATGATCCAGCAAACCCTGAACAACTTCGAACCGGTGGGGGCGGAAAAACATGACGGAGAGATTGCCAGTGATACGGTCGAAACAAGGCAGGTGCTGAGGCAGCGCACGCATATCTAAGCATTCAAACCTCAGCCATGGAAGGTCTACGCCTTGGATTGTGCGAGCACGCGCAATCTGTCCCTCACTATAATCGATAGCCAGAACCTGCCCTGTAGGTCCCACCTGCTCCGCCAGGTAAAAAGCGGGAATCCCGTGACCGGAGGCAATATCGAAGATGGACGCTCCAGGTCTAAGATCCAGATGCTGCAGCAACGATTCGGCGAATGGAGTGGACCAATCGTCATAGGTTGGAAGAGGCCACCGAAGCCTCACATCATTCGTGGATTTGGTCATAGGCCCGCTCCCCTATTACGCTCTCGGCGCAGATTATCCCTCCGTATGCCGATAATCATCAGCCATTCCACGATGTATCACATAGCGGCGATATCGGAGAGCGAGGAAAATCAGGCAAGCACGTTCTGCACGATTGTCCTGTGGACCGAAGAAAATTGAAATCAGCGAAGATTCGTCAGGTCTGGCAACAACAGCTTCTCCTTATCCCGGCCTGCTTACCGCGACGACTTCGGTTGACGTTTCGCATGTAGACCCTTGTCGCTCTTGCTCATCGGCTTGCTGGACTCACCCTCAGAAAGAATGTCCTCAATCTGGGATTCACTGCACGTCAAATCGCCGTCGGCTGGTTTCCGTGATAGAGCACTGGCCGGCTTGGATCCAGCATGAATCTTCTTATCTTCTCTATCGTCCGGCATGGTGGTTTCCTCTTTCTCTGAAAGTACGTTTCGTCGACAACGATTAATACCATACCCATCGCCAGGCACCTTCGGCTTGAAAACCGGCGAAGCACCTTCATCAAGCGATCATCGTGTTGCCTGATCTGTGAGTGCGTCCACTATGCCCCAGCACTCACAGCTGGCACGCCCTGAGGAGCCTGAGCCGTCGCGACCGGTGCCGTCTGCATAGACGCTTTCAGCTCATCAATAGCCCTACCAACATCTCCCTCCGTCGATCCAAACCGGTCGCTCATCACCTTAATGGCCTGAGCGATTGCTTTCTTCATCTTCGCAATCTGTTCTTCTGGTGTCATCGCATCTCTCCTTATAGTGTAAGCCTGTACCGAGAAGTCCACGACATGTCCGCCGACTCCTGTGTCCCTCAGAACCTAATCCGCTCAGTCCTGGTAGTCAGACCTCTTCATCACAGCAGGTCGGAAACGCTCTGCAGAGGAACAGCGGAGGCTGAAATATTCCACACGCAGGAAGAACGTTCGACAGGCGCGAAATAGGACCGCCAGCGAGTTTCAATACCGCTCAGCGTCATGCTAGACGCCATGGAGGCCGCGGTCAAGAGGTATTACGCGCGCCCGAGATACCTCAAGGAGTCAACAGGTTCTCACTCAAAAGTTACTCGATCTCAGTGCGTAACGTTTTCTGATTACGCGGTCTATAGGTTTATGCTCCATGAACCTCGGCCGGTACGTGAACCTCAACCGAGTGCTCCTGATGGTCATCCACAAGGGGAATTGCCATATCGTGTTGCTCAACGCCATCAACGCTCACGCTCATCTCGCCGCTCCCGGTGCTGACTTGTAGGACGTTGATGTGGTAGACCGTTTCCCGGTATCGGTAATGCACCGTGAACCCCTTCCAACTTGCAGGAAGACACGGAGTAACGTGTAACTTGTCTACTTCCAGTTTCAACCCGAGGAGTGATTCTAGGATAAGCCGGTACATCCAGCCTGCCGAACCCGTGTACCACGTCCATCCACCGCGACCGATGTGCGGCGAGAGTGCGTAGACGTCGGCCGCGACGACGTACGGTTCTACTTTATAGGTCGCAACGCCCTCCGGAGACCGCGCATGATTGACTGGGTTGATCATGGCCAACAATTCCCACGCGCGCCGTCTGTCTCCCAACGCAGCGAACGCCATCGCCGCCCAGATGGCCGCATGCGTATACTGCCCGCCATTTTCTCGTACTCCTGGAACGTACCCTTTAATATAACCAGGGTTCAAATGTGACTTGTCGAACGGCGGATCCAACAATTGGATTAATGCATGGTCTCGGCGTACCAGGCGCCGATCCACCGCGTCCATACCCATCCGGGAGCGCGTGGCATCCCCCGCCCCTGAGAGCACCGACCAGCTCTGCGCAATCGAATCAATTTGACATTCGGAATTACGGGCCGATCCAAGAGGCGAGCCATCATCAAAGTAGGCACGGAGATACCACTCTCCATCCCAGCCATGCTGCTCGATGTTCTGGCGCACATCAGCGGCCTCACTCTGGCAACGTTGAGCGAAGGACAGGTCACCACGCAATCGTGCAACCTTCGCGAACTGCATGAGGACGTCATAGAGGAAAAATCCCAGCCAGATACTCTCCCCCCTGCCCTGTTCGCCGACCATATTCATGCCGTCGTTCCAGTCGCCGGAACCGATAAATGGGAGGCCATGCTCACCACGCGCAAGGCCTTTCAGAATGGCCCGCACACAGTGTTCGTACAAACCAGCACCTTTCTCAGACCGTCCCGGTAAATCGTAATACGAGTCCTCCTCCTGGTTGACCGGGCGGCCTTCAGCAAAGTGGATGGGTTCATCCAAGACCCCGCTATCCCCTGTACTCAGCACATAGCGGCATGTCGCCAAGGGCAGCCAGAGGTAATCATCTGAACAGCGTGTACGCACGCCTCGGCCAGAGGGAGGATGCCACCAGTGCTGGACATCGCCTTCCTGAAACTGTCGGGCTGCGCAAAGAATGAGATGTTTGCGTACCAGGTGCGGCTCGGTATGGATGAGCGCCATCGAATCTTGAAGTTGATCGCGGAACCCGAAGGCGCCACCCGATTGATAATATCCGCTCCGCGCCCACAGACGGCACGCGAGCGTTTGGTACAGAAGCCAACCGTTGGTCAGCATGTTCAGTGATTCGTCCGGCGTCTCCACATGCACCGCGCCAAGTGTGTGCTTCCAGTACTGCCAGACCATTTCGAGCGCTCCATGTGCGGCGGCAGGTCTCCGAAAGCGGCGAACCAAGTTCCGAGCATCTTCGGCATCTCGCCCGACACCGAGACGGAAGGTAATTTCACGCTCTTGCCCATTGGCCAGCTCGAATGGAACATGGATCGCGCCGCAGGGATCGAGCCCAGCCCCCACTTTTCCCGACAGCCGCAGCCTGGTCATCGCAACCGGACTGCGAAGCGTGCCGTTCCGCCCAATAAACTCAGTCCGATCGCCACTAATGGTCCGAGTCGTCTCGTCCACATCAAAAAAGGCAATCCGGCCGCCGAACTCTGTGTGATAGGGATTTCGCGCGAAGAGGGCACCGCTCTTCGAGTCCAGTTCAGTCACAACATGCATTGCCGATTTTGGCCGTAGATCTCCCAGTACCCATTCTACGTAACCCGTCGCGGATAGCTTGCGCGATCGGCCTGACTCGTTCCTTACTTTTAAGACCATGAATTTTATCGGTGCATCCAAAGCAACATACACCCACAACTCTGAGCGGATACCCCGCTCCATATGCTCGAAGACACTATAGCCGAAGCCGTGTCGGCTGACATACGGTGTCGCCCCACGGCTAGGCAGCGGCGTGGGGGACCAGAAGTGGCCCCTCTCTTCGTCACGGATGTACAAAGCTTCTCCGCTCGGATCGCTCACCGGGTCGTTGTGCCACGGGGTGAGGCGGAATTCGTGAGCGTTCTCGCTCCAGGTGTAGGCCTGACCGCTTTCCGAAATGACGGTGCCAAAGTGCGGATTCGCCAGTACGTTCACCCACGGTGCCGGCGTCACATCCCCCTGCGCGGTTGTGATGACATACTCGCGTCCATCGGGCGTGAATCCTCCCAGCCCGTTGAAGAATCTGAGATCGTGGCGTGGCAACGCAGCGGATGGCACAGGCTCGGCACGGTGGGTTCGTCTTAGCCTCAGGCGCGGTACGGTAATGTCCACATGACCTCGGCGGGTGATCTGATCCTCCAACGATCCCCGATTGTCGGTGATGATGGCACGGGCAACCGATTGCAGCAGAATGCGATCCTCGGTCGATATCTGGTCCGAAGGACGCACGAAAATGCCGCCCGGTCGATCCACCACATGTGCTTCGAGACCCGCGGCAATCAGCCCCATGATTTGTTCGTGGAGTAGTTGCCGGTAACCGGCGTGATCTTCGTTCCAGATCACCAAGTCCACGGCCAACCCCTTGGAGCGCCAGTACGCGTGGGCCTGTACGAGCTGGCGCACCAGATCGATATTGGCCGGATCTCCGATCTGCAACAGCACGATCGGCAAATCGCCGGAGATGGCGTAGCCCCAAAGCCCGGATTGCCCGCGGCGGTTTTTGATCAAATCGCTCGGATCAGCCCGCAGCGAGGAATTGGCATAGAGGACAGAGTTGGCCAAGCGGCCATAGAGTTGCGCATCGGCCTCGGTGGCATTCAGCTGCCGCATGACCACCTGGCTATGAGTCCATGCCAGATCGAAGACACGATCGGCGAGACGCCGATCCTGGTATTTCTCAACCAGGGCCAGACAGACGTTGCGGGTGTCGCCGATACCGGACACCATATCAATCGTGGCCGATTCTTCCGGACCGAGCGTGAGCCGACACCGGATAGCGACAATCGGATCGAGCACAGAGCCCTCGCTGCCCGAGAGTGCCCCAGCATCGTGCGTCCCTTGTCGCGCACCGGATCCGCTCATGGCTTGTGGATCGGCGGCGGTACGGCCACGGCCGATGAACCGTAGGCGGTCCGTCTCATAGGATATTGCTCCGATGTCCGCTCCATGTACGGTCATGAGATGACACATCCATGGCGAGTGCTCGTCGAAGGAGCGGGGTCGGCGCGTACACAGGATCGCTTGCCGCTCGCGAATGATCTCGGTCTGGACAAAAAGATTGCTGAACGCCGGATGCAGCGCGTCCGAGGCAGAAGATCCGAGCACGACCTCCGCATAACTCGTGATCTCGATCGTTCGGCTGGTCCGCGAACCGTTGGTGATGCGGGTCCGACGCAGTTCGATGTCGTCTTCCGGCGACACCACGATCTCGGTATACGTCTCGATATCGTGGTCACGGCGGCGAAACTCAGCCCGTCCCTCAGAAAAGATGACTTCGTAGTGCTCTGGCAGCTTCAGCGTCGGTTGATAAGCCGTGGACCAGAACTCGTTGCTCTCCACGTCGCGGATGTAACAGAACGTGCCCCAGTTGTCGCAGGTACTGTCTTCGCGCCAGCGTGTGACGGCGAGATCCTTCCAACGGCTATACCCACCGCCCGCGTTCGTGATCATCACGTGGTATCGGCCATTCGACAATAGCTGCACCTCGGGTATCGGGGTGTGAGGACTCTTGAACCGGCGCACCGGCATCTCGGCATCACCAAAGGTCGTACGTAAGTCAGAAAGTTCCACGGTGTGCGAATAGGATCCCGTCGCCTTCGGAATCCGCTCCTGAAGCAATAGCATGGTCGCCTGGAACAACGGATCCGACTCGAATCGCTTCTGCATCGGGCGGTCCAGGAGCAAGTAGGCCAACGAGAGCAAACTCATGCCCTGGTGATGGGCCATGAAGGATCGAATCACTGCACTCGATTGTCCGCGTGGGAGACGGGAAGGCGTATAGTCGATCGCTTCATACAATCCGAATGGTCCTTCGAGTCCCATCGTTGCGAGTCGCTGCAGATTCAGGCACGCCTCCTCGGGCGCCACCATCAGTGCAAGCGCCGAGGCATAGGGCGCAATGACCACATCATCGGCGAGCCCTCGTTTGAGTCCCAGACCAGGCACACCAAATGCGCGGTACTGGTAATTGAGATGAACATCGATCGTGTTGTAGCCGGATTCAGAAATGCCCCACGCGACGCCGCGCTGCCCACCATATTGGATCTGTCTCTCCACCGCCGCCTTGCAGGTCTGGTCGAGCAGCGTGTGTTCGTATGTCGGCATCACCAAGAGCGGCATGAGGTATTCGAACATCGAGCCGCTCCATGAAATGAGCACCGGCCCTCCACCGGTGGTCGTAAGGAGACGCCCGAGAGCAAACCAGTGTTCCTGCTGCAGTTGTCCCTGTGCAATCGCCACGAAACTGCACAATCTCGCTTCCGAAGCCAACAGATCGTAGTAACTGGAGTCTCTCCGGCGCTCGCCGACGTTGTACCCGATCGCAAGCAGATGACAATCCTTATCGAAGAGGAAATCATATTCCATGCTGGCGAAGTGACCGGCTTGACGTGCAAGCTCTTCGATGGCTGCGACTCTTTCTCTGGCGCGCTGGCTGGCCTTCGCAATCAGTACATGCAGAGAATCACCCCAGGTGTTCTCCTGATCCGTCGGCTCCACGCCCATTCGATGTTCGATGGACGGTAGACACACTTCGTCAAGACGTGCTAATTCGCGCAGCGTGGGGATCTCATCGATGTGGTCATACTCGTTCAGCCTATTCTGTGAGGCCGACAACAATGACCAGGGAGCGAGCAGGATGAGATCGGCGAGCGCGTCTTGGCATTGCCGGGCGAGGGCGCGCGCCCACCAGGTCGCTTGGCTCTCCGGGGCAACCTTCACGCTCGCGAGCACCTCCTCGGCGGTCGTGGCCAGCCTGTCAAGACAGAGCCGCGCTGCCGTGAGCGTGGTTGGCTGGGATGCGTAGGCAGATTCCAGATGCTTCTGAAAATGAGCGAGTGAAGCCGGACTGCTCTCCCCTGCAACATCCTCGAGGACCCTCACTGTGTCGCGAAGTCCGTCAAAGAATCGCGGCCCCAGGATCTTCTGATCCGGGAGTGCGAGCAAACCCGGCCGCAGTGTCAGCAGATGGCCCGCCAGATTTCCACTGTCCACCGTCGACACATAGGTCGGCAGCAGCGGTTTCAGAGATTGCGTGTCGTACCAGTTATAAAAGTGGCTTCGGTGACGTTCCAACCCTTCCATCGTGTGAAACGCGTTCGTCGTGCGTTCGATAAGTTGTCCGGCCGACAGGTAGCCAAAGTCGTACGCGGACAAGTTTGCGAGCAGCGCGAGTCCCATATTGGTCGGCGACGTGCGATGCGCAACCACAGCAACGGGATGCTCCTGATAGTTATCAGGCGGCAACCAATGATCGTCCGGTCCGACGAACTCCTCGAAAAACGCCCACGTCTTTCTGGCAAGCTTTCGGAGAAAGACCATCTGGTCGCCCGTCAAATACACTTCGCGCCGAGTCATCGGTTGACTGATCCACCATGCGACCACGGGGGAGGAAACCCAGAGACCCAGAATGGGCATCGCCACATTGAACGCGCTCGGCTCCGACAGCGTCAGATAGATCCCTGAGGCCGTGGCAAGAACAGGCCCGACCCACATCATCCGACAATAGGCGACAAGGCCTGTGCGGCGATCGCGATCCTGATTGCTTGACGGACTCCATTCCAGCAGTCTCGTACGCGAGGCCAACATTCGCCAGATCGTGCGCACAACCGCATCCAAACTGAAGAACGCCTCGTAGGGAAGGCACGCAACCGTCAATACCGTCTGAACGCTGTGCCGCCCGGCCGAGCGTAGCGCAGCGGCGACATGCTGCTCCGGCAACACATCCTCCGGCTTCTGAAACAGATCCAGGATCGCGGCAAGCAACGGAGGAATCAGGATGATGCCGATCACCGCCAAGGTCCACAACCAGAACGGTGACAAGACTGTCCAGCCTAGCAACAACATAAGGGTCAACGCAGACGGGACAAGGCTACGCCGAAGGTTGTCGAAAAGCTTCCATCGGGACAGTCCGGAGAGCGGGTTCTTCTGTCGCTGTGCTCCTGGGCCGGGGACGCGCGGCAAGAGCCACCCGGTAAGCTGCCAATCCCCACGGATCCAGCGGTGCCGCCGACTCACATCCACGCTGTAGCAAGAGGGATTCTCCTCATACAACTGCACATCACTTAGCAGCCCCGCCCTCACGTAGCACCCTTCCAGAAGATCGTGGCTGAGAATCCGATTCTCGGGACAACGACCCGCAAGTGCGCGTTCGAACGCGTCCACCTCATAGATTCCCTTGCCGATGAACGAGCCTTCACTGAACAGATCCTGGTATACATCGGAGACGGCGCGCGTATAGGGATCGATGCCGGGCTCACTCCCGTGGAGTTGCGCATAGCGCGACTGATTCGTGCCCGGGAGGCTGACGCCGACGCGTGGCTGCAGGATGCCGTATCCTTCGCAGACACGCTGCTTGTGCTCGTCGTACCGCGGACGATTCAGCGGATGCGCCATGGTTCCTACAAACTGACGCGCCGCATCACGCGGCAGTTGTGTATCCGTGTCGAGGGTGATCACGTATTGCACCTTCGACAGCACCTCAGTCTCGCCGACGATGAGGGAGAAGCAATCCCGTGAGCCGCCTCGCAGAAATCCATTCAAATCCGCAAGCTTGCCTCGTTTGCGTTCGTACCCCATCCAGATCCGTTCTCCAGGGTTCCATCGGCGCGGGCGATGAAACAAAAAGAACGCATCGCCTGTCGTCTTTCTGTACTTTCCATTCAGCTCTTCAACTCTTTTCTGGACCAGCCGCAACAGGGGCTCGTCTTCCGGAAGGGTTTCCTCGTGCGCGTCTTGAAAATCAGTCAACAGGCCGAAATGCAGGTGGTCGTCCCTATTGGCCAGGAACCGGACTTCGAGCGCCTCGGTCAACGCTTCGATGTGTTCAACGCGGCTCAGCATAGTCGGAACCACAACCAGTGCACGGAATTCCTGGGGAATGCCTTTGGAGAAGTCCATTCGCGGCAGGGCATGCGGCGTCACCAACACTGTCGCAAGCCAATTCACCAGCGCGACCGCCAGTTGACTTGTACAGATGAGGGACAGGAGGCCGACCAGTGCGAGGAACCAACCCTCCTCATCCTCGGCATAGGTAAGTGCCAGTAAGCCGCCGGTGAAGACCCCCGTCATCAAGACGATCGTCCCGACATAGAGGAGCAACGGAAACCGACCGCTCATTCGCTGAAGCGCGTGAGATGTGGAGAGGCGCACCTCCGCCGCTCGTTCGAGCTGTGGCACGCCCTTGTCGATCAGATAAAAACCAACATGGGCTTCTCGGTCGTCGACGCCTTTCCTACTCGCGCCTTGCTGTGCCAGAGTAATCGCGTGGCGCGCGACTTCGTGTTCCGAAAGCCGGCTGCATCTCGCCATCTTCTCCACCACGTGGCGGTAGCGATCGCGAGTGGCAAAATCCATCTTGCCGTAGGCTGCAGCGGGATCCTCACTCAGCGTCCGCTCGACCACGCTCATCGTCTCCACGAACGTGCGCCAGTCCATTGCGCCCAGAAACCGGAGACTGCCGATGCTGTTGCTGATGGAGACCTGATCGACGGCCTGCTGTTGGTTTTCCGATTGCACCGACTGCTCAATGGTCAGGCCGGACTCGGAGAGCCGCTGTTCGATCCAGGTAAGCGGCAACGCCAAGGCGGGGCTCTGTCCCTGCAACCGGCGCGTGAACTCTGCCACAAACGCACTCGCCATCGGTGGGCTCGACCGCGCCATGTCTGCGATCACCAGAATCAGACTCTTCGGATCCTTTTCTGCGATATCCATCATCTGATCCGCCCAGTAGTCGGCCCGATTGCGGTCAATCCTGTGGGCGGCGATCCGCGTTGCCGCGCGTCGGAGATTCTCGATCAGCGCCAGCCGGAGCATGATAGGGATGGCCCATAATTCGCCTAACGTAAGCCCAGTGATAGTTTGGTAGGCGGCAACGAAACTGCTGAGGCCTCCCGGATCGACTCGTCCATCGCCGTGTGAGATCGTCTCGATCGCGATGTCATACACGCGCGGGAGTCCGACCGTTGAGCCATTCAGTAAGCGAGGCAGCTCCCGACTGTACCCCTTAGGCAAATGTCTTTTCGCCGTGCGAATCTGTTCTTCGATGAGATAGAAGTTATCGAGCAGCCATTCCCCGGCCGGTGTAATCCGACGGTCTGCCTTCGCCGCCTCTGCCAACAGATCGCGGACTCCGATCAGAACACCTTCATTCTCAGCCAACCTGCTTAGAAGCTGGTCCGGAGCCTGTCCCAAACTGAACTGGTGCAGGCCAGCCAGAGTCTTGCCGTGTTGCTCCATTTGATCGGCGCTGAAGAGCTCCGAACGAAGCGGGGGCTCGCCGCCGGCGTACTGTTTCGCTAAGGCGTTTTCGGGGAAGCTTGCCCTGAAATGGAGCAAACTTCCGAGATCAATCTTGCTGCTTACCTTCACGTGTGAGGCCTCTTTCTTATAAGCGAGGTCTCGCGAACCAGTCTGACTCACGATGGCGGCGTGAATTGCCCCTCTTCGGCGCTTTTTGCATAGAGCACCGCTCGGTTCGACACGAATGTCTCAAGGCCAACGTGTGTGTCGATGTACGATGCGACATCGAAGATCGAGCGCCGACGACTTGATTGGAATGAACAGCGACTGCACCGCTCCCTTGGGCACTTGGTCCTGACGAAACTTGCTCAGCGGCAAATTCACGCCAAACCGTCAAAAGCCCAGAATTCCTCGTTCGCCGCCGCCCGGTATGAGGAGAAGTCTCGACAGCGTCCCTGACACATCGGAGGTGTGATACAGCTCGCAATTATATCGTCCAGCCGCGCGAAATCTTCGATTAAATCTATCCAATTAGATAGAAGATTGTCTGGTCAAAATTGCTCAGTTTGAAGGATCCAGTTGGCAGGCGACTTTGCGCGTGCGCTGGTCAAAACATCGAAGCCTCATGAAGGAGAACCGAAAGGCAGTGGAAAACTATTGTGACGACCAGCAATTCAGCAGTTTCCTCGACGACGGTAAAACGGTGTTTATAAATGTACCGAGCCATGGCTGTCCCTTTGCAAGGCTCCTTTCCTTGACAGTACGGAGAAGGAGTTGGTAGAAGGACTTAGCGAATGGGTGCGAGCTGGCTTGATCCTCACAGAAGGAACCGATCCGTGTCTGATGTATCACCTCTCGAAGCGGAAGTGGCGAAACTCATTGTGCGGACACTCACTCTCAAAGTTGACCCTGCACAGATTCAGCCGGAGGAACCCCTCTTCGGAGACGGCCTAGGCCTTGATTCGATTGATGCGCTCGAACTCTCTCTTGCGATCTCTCAATCCTATGGGCATCAGATACGTTCAGATGATCCAGACATTGTCGCCACCTTCGCCTCACTCCGCTCGCTCTGTCGATCGATCGAAAAACATCGCACGAAATAGCAGCAGGTGGCTCTATGAACCGCGCCGCGTTGCTCGGCCTCTACCACGCTGACCGAGTATTGGCTTGGGAGAACGGCTATTCGATAACCTATGGCCGATTTCTTTCCGATGTGGAAGCCCTTGCTGACCTGCTTCCTGAAAAACCTACGGTCATTAACCTAACTGATGACCGTTATCGGTTTCTGGTCGGATTCGCCGCGGCCTTGGTCCGAGGACAGACCACGTTGCTTCCTCCGAGTCGCGCGCCGGGTGCACTGGCCCAGGTCGCTCGAGAATATAGCAACAGCTATTGCCTGGTAGATGGCACGGAACACGTTGAACCACTCCCCTCCTATCAAATCCCAAAGAGCACAGGGGGTCAGAACGACACGGGGAAGGTTCCCCAAATTCCTATTGACCACCCGGCCATAGTGGCCTTTACGTCAGGCAGTACGGGAAACCCTCAACCACATTTCAAAACCTGGGGCTCCCTCGTCGCAGTCGCTCGGAGCACAGGAGCCAGACTGGGGCTCATGAGCTCGGATCAGATGACCGTGGTGGCGACAGTTCCTCACCAGCACATGTATGGGCTCGAAACCTCCATTATGCTTCCCATTCAACATGGGATGGCGTTTCATGTGGGGCGGCCGCTGTTTCCTGAAGATGTACGGTTGGCGTTGACGGACGTGCCATCGCCGCGCATGCTTATCACCACCCCTTTACATATCCGGGCTTGTGTCACCACTCGCTTACGGCTGCCTCCCGTGGAGTGCATTCTCTCTGCAACCGCGCCCCTTCCTCGCTCATTGGCGAAAGAAGCCGAGACCCTATTCCAAACCAGAGTCTATGAGGTGTACGGGTTCACGGAAGCCGGGAGTCTCGCGACAAGGCGGACTGTCGACGAGAACACCTGGCACGTGTTGGATGGTATCACGCTGCATCAGGAATCAGCCGGGTGTTCCCTGCATGCTCCATACTTGCGTGAACCGGTTCTCTTTCCCGATCTGGTGTCGCTGCAAGGGCCGCATCGGTTCATGTTGCATGGACGTGGCACGGATCTGGTGAACATCGGTGGGCACCGGAGTTCCTTAAACGACCTGAGCCAGAAACTGAACGAGATCGAGGGTGTGCAGGATGGAGTGTTCTTCCTCCCGGATGAAAAGGGAACTGCAGTCACACGTCTGATCGCCTTTGTTGTTGCGCCTGATAAAGCTTCCGAACACATTCTGTCGGCGCTTCGAACAGTCATTGATCCTGTGTTTCTCCCCAGACCGCTTCACCTGGTTCCCCACCTTCCCCGTAACGAGACCGGCAAGCTGACAAGAGAGGCCTTGCTCGGACTTCTGCAGAATCTTCACAACGAGGAGCGGCATGGGACCTGAGCGCATTGTCACAATCGGTGCGGACCATCCATCATTAGCTGGGCACTTTCCCGGCCATCCTGTGGTCCCTGGCGTCGTGATGCTGGGAGAAATCATGAACGCCATCCGCGAAATGACGAAGGAGAACATTGAGTTTGTGGGTATGCCGTCAGCAAAGTTCATGTCTCCCCTACACCCAGGAGAACCTCTCACGATCAGATTGAACCAGCGGGGGGATGGCGCAACAGAATTCACCTGCACTACCGGGTCTCGACTCATTGCGAGTGGCTGCCTGCGATACCGCATCGTCGCCGATAATTCCACGGGTGATTCGTGAGTCCCGCGTGGTTGCGACAACGCGAACGCGGCAACCGAATCGCGTCACGATTCATGATCTGGATGGCGTTATCTGTAGGTCGTCCAGCCACACGCGCTTTGCTCTATCCGATCTGTGTCTATTACTTGGCATGTTCGAGGCAGGCGAGTCAGGCTATCCGACCCTACTTGATCCGAGCGCTGGGACGCCCAATCAGTTGGCGTGACCTCTATCGGCAGTATCATCGTTTCGCGGCGACGCTTCTTGATAGTGTCTATCTCCTCGCCGGACAAGGCAGCCGCTTTGACATCGATGTACAGGGACTCGACTTGCTCACGGATCGCGTGGCTCGTGGCAGAGGATGTCTTCTGCTCGGTTCGCATCTTGGAAGCTTCGATATCGTGCGGACCATCGGACTGACCCAGCAGGATGTCGAAATCAAAGTCCTGATGTACGAGCAGCATATGCCGATAATCCGAGACCTTTTCCGTGACTTGAATCCTGCGTTCGCCGATTCGGTGATACAGACCGGGTCGCCGAACGCGATGCTGCAAGTCAAGGAATGTCTGGACCGCGGAGGGATGGTGGGCATTCTCGCAGATCGTCTTGTGAAGGAGGATCAGACCACATCCTGCACGTTCTTCGGCAAGCTTGCACGATTCCCTGCCGGCACCATGTGGCTCGCGAGCATCTTACACGTGCCGGTCATTCTCTTCTTCGGGATCTATCGTGGCGATAATCGCTACGAGGTCCATTTCGAGTTGTTCGCAGAAGAGATCACGATCGACAGGCGGCATCGAGATCAGGAGGTTCAGCAATGGACTCAACGCTACGCCGACCGTCTGGAATACCACTGCCGCCTGGCGGCCGACAATTGGTTCAATTTTTATGACTTTTGGGAAGAGCACCAATAGTTGGCCGTTGAGACTGTCGGCCCTGTTCCTCATCTGGTTGTTCTTGCCGGGTCCTGCGCCAACATCCCTGGCTCAGCTGTCGCCCCAATCTGAGGACGAGGCAGAATCACCTGGCTGGAATGTGGACCAGCTCATTGAAAGCCTGGCCAGGAACCGGCAGGCGGAGGTACGGTTTGAAGAAACCGCATTTTCCAACCTGCTCACCCGACCGTTGAAAACCCACGGCATCTTGCGCTTTATTCCTCCAGCTGGACTCGAGAAACATATCATCGCGCCTCATGAGGAGCGCTACCTCGTTGAAGGCGATACAGTTCTTTTCGAGAGCAAGACAAAAGGTACGAGCAGAACCTTTTCATTACACGACTACCCTGCCTTGCGGGCATTTATCGAAGCCTTTCGGTCCACGCTCGCCAATGATGTCAACACTCTGAGGCGTTTCTATCGCGTGACGCTGCAGGGTGAGCCACGACGGTGGGTCTTGATGCTGCGTCCCCTGGACAAATCCGTGCAGGAACTGGTGACGTCCATTCGATTCTCCGGAGAAAGGGAGCAAGTCAGTAGCATTGAGATCCTAGCCCCGGACGGAGATCGGTCTGTCATGCTGATCACAACGGGCGCACCGTGACCAGAAGATCCTGGGGCACACTGTCGATCTGGTGCATGGTACTGGGGTTCACCGCGTGGTTCGTGGCCACGCATGCACATGTGGAGTCCGAACTCTCCCGCCTCTTGCCGGAAGGTGCCACACCAACAGAACGCCTGCTACTCACTGAACTGCGAACAGGCGCGGGCGGGCGGCTCATTCTTATTGCACTGGAGGGAGAGGATGCCGACCTCTTGGCAGGAGCCAGCACACAGTTGGCGACCTGGATGCGCAACAGTGGTTCGTTCCGCTATGTCGGCAATGGGGAACAACCCCTCACGCAAGAGGAACAGGAACGCCTCTTTCAGAATCGGTACATGCTCAGTCCAAGCCTGCAGCCGTCACCCTTCAGCAAAGATCATCTCCGCGACTCCCTGGAGCTGCGGCTGAAGGACCTCACCTCTCCCCTGTCACCGATGATCAAGGGAATGATCCCAGCCGATCCCTCCGGTGAGTTCATGAAAATCCTTCAAGCCTGGATGACCTCGACGGCTCCAGCACGACACCAAGGAGTGTGGTTCTCGTCGGACCTGCGGCGCGCATTGCTCGTGGCGGAAACGCACACGGCCGGTTTTGATATGGAGTCCCAGGAACAGCTGCAAAAGCAAATTAGAGAAGCCTTCGGACCGATCGCAGGAACTCCCACTGGTGCAGCACCCATTCAGTTGGTCATGACGGGACCCAGCGTCATTGCCGTTGAGATGCGGCAGGCCATCCAGGACGATGTGTGGCGGTTGTCCTTGTGCGCGACGTTGCTGGTCACCACGTTTCTCTTCGTCAGCTATGGATCCGTTTCGGTTCTGGTCCTCACTCTCCTTCCCTTGGCGAGCGCGATCCTGGCCGGGATCGTAGCCGTGAGTTTTATGTTCGGATTCATTCATGGCATGACCTTGGCCTTTGGAATTACGTTGCTCGGCGTCGTGGACGATTATCCCATCCATCTGTTCAGCCATCTCACCAGGGAGAGCCGGGCACCGGCCGTGATGAAAGAGATCTGGCCGACGATGCGCCTCGGAGTCGTGGCGACGGCTCTTGGGTTCTCTGCATTACTCCTGAGTGGCTTCCCTGGTCTGTCGCAACTGGGGCTGTTCGCGATGGTCGGCTTGTTCACGGCCGCATGCGTGACCCGTTGGGTTCTTCCTCACATCGTCCCCATAGGATTTCACACGAGACGCGAAGGGCTGCGTGTCGCTCGATGGGTCGATGCGCTGACGAGAGCGCGACTTGTGGTCCCGCTGGCAGTGGCTCTTGCCATCGGCTCCTTCATCTGGTCGGATACGCCACTATGGGAACAGGACATTGCCAATCTGAGCCCGATCTCGCCGGAGCAGAAAAAGCGGGATCAAGTCTTTCGCAATGAACTCGGGGTACCTGATGTCCGGGACCTCATCGTGGTGGAGGGCTCAAGTGAAGAAGAGTCCCTCCAACGTAGTGAAGCGTTGGTGCTCGCGTTGGACTCACTTGTGAGAAATGGAGAACTGGCAGGATACGATCTCGCTGTTCGCTATCTGCCCAGTCGCAAGACGCAACAGGCGCGCCAGGCGGCATTGCCTGATCACGAAACCTTGGAACGAAATCTCACAGTAGCCATGAAGGGCTTGCCATTCAAGCCCAACCTGTTTCAGCCCTTCCTGGACGCTGTAGGAAAAGCCAAGACGCAGGAGCCGGTCGACCTGCAGACGTTCCGCGGGACGGCGTTGGGGCTCAAACTGGACTCGCTGCTGGTCATGCATGAGAACCGCTGGGTCGCGGTCGTTCCGTTGCGTGGCGTCACTGACAGGCAAAAGTTCCGTGATTTTCTGACGCCGTGGGGTGAACAGCAGACGACCTATTTGGATTTGAAGGAAGAATCGAACCGAATGGTCAGCCTGTACCGGAATGAAACACTACGACTCCTGGGATGGGGGGTCCTGGCCATCGGTCTCGTGCTGCTTGCCGGGCTCCGCGTTCCCGCCACCGTCCTGCGCGTGATGCTTCCGATCGGGAGCGCCATCGTGGTGGTCGCTGCCTCGCTGCACGCGCTAGGGGAACGGTTTTCGCTGTTCCATATCGCGTCATTTCTGTTAGTCATCGGTCTCGGGTTGGACTATGCGTTGTTCTTCAACCGGAGAGATGGCACACAGGCGGAACGAGGACGCACCGTCTATGGCCTGGTTGTATGCAGCACGACCACGATCTTGGTATTCGGAGTGTTGGCCCTCTCGCAAATCCCCGTGCTCCGAGCCATCGGATTGACCACGGCCTTGGGATCGCTGACCTGTCTGGTCTTTGCCGCGCTCTTAGCTGAATCGCCTAAAAAACCACCTCTTCTCGCCAAGACTTCCCCCGACTGAGCAATATTGAACAGATGGTCCCTCCGCAACCTGCTATTTTTCTTGCAGGTCGGTTTGATCGCCAGCGCAGAGGAGCGCCTGCAATGTCACACGCTTCGGTTCATCAACACACAGAGAAAGACGTATCTCGACTCGTTGAGGGTCGCGGCTCGAATCAGGCCGTCGATAATGGCCCTTACAACCTTCAGGGCCGCCGGCACGCAGTTCCACAGCATCGACACGTTGGGGCACGATCGATGGCCCCGCTTATTCTCACTCACTACACCGTCGTCTCAGCGCTGGGGAAAGGCCTCACCGAGACCTATCAGGCATTGCGGAATCGGCGTTCAGGCTTGCGGCTCTGCGACTTCGAAGATGTGGGAATCACCACCTACATCGGCCGAGTCGATGATGTGGAGGACATGTTCGTCGGCGGCGGTTCTACCTCAACGGAATTGGAGCGGTTCGACTGTCGGAATAATCGGCTCGCGCTCCTCGGACTCCAACAAGATGGATTCATCCAAGCCGCCATAGAAGCCCGGGAGCGCTACGGCGCCCACCGCGTGGCGGTGATCCTCGGTTCAAGTACTTCGGGCATCTTGGAGACGGAACATGCGTATTGCCGCCGTGACCCTGCGACCGGCGCCTTACCATCGTCGTACCTGGCGTCCCATCGATATACCCATAACATGTTTTCGTCCGCACATTTCGTGCGCACATACCTGGGGCTGCGAGGACCGGCAATGGTCATCTCCACGGCCTGTTCGTCCAGCGCGAAGGCGTTTGCGACGGCGGCACGATTCATTGAGGCCGGATTTTGCGATGCGGCGGTGGTCGGCGGCGTGGATAGCCTCTGTCTGACGATTCTGTATGGATTCGCGTCGCTGGAGCTGATGTCGAGCGGTCCCTGCCGTCCATGCGACGAGAATCGCAACGGACTAACATTGGGCGAATCGGCAGGCTTTGCGTTACTCGAAAAATCTGAGCATGCGGGTCGGCCTGGGGCGGTGGTGTTATTGGGTTACGGGGAGAGTTGCGACGGGTATCACATGTCGCACCCCCATCCGGAAGGGACCGGAGCGATCAAAGCGATGCAAGCGGCCTTGCTGCGGAGTGCGCTCACCCCCGGAGATATCGACTACATTCATCTGCACGGCACCGCGACCAAAGCGAACGACAGCATTGAAGATACAGCCGTCCACTCGGTGTTTGGTTCCTCGACCCCCTGCAGCTCGACCAAAGGGTGGACGGGACATACATTGGGGGCAGCGGGAATCACAGGAGCGGTGATTGCCGCGATGTGCCTTACGCGTAGCTTCGTTCCAGGAACCCTGAACACGACTCGCATCGATCCCAGCTTGAGCAGTCACGTGCTGTTGGAAAATCGGGAGCAGCCGGTTCGGCGGGTGTTGAGCAATAGCTTTGGGTTTGGCGGCAATAACTGCAGTCTAATTTTCGGGACTATCTGATGGAATTGTATGTAAACGGGATCGGCACCTTGGGACCGGGGCTCGCAGGTTGGGCAAGAAGCCGGGCCGTACTGGCAGGCGAGAGTCCCTCGTGTGAAGCAACCCCGATGGAGCCGAGTGCAAGCCTGCTTCCGCCGAACGAACAGAGGCGCAGCAGCGAGAGTGTGCGCTGGGCTGTCCATGTGGCACAGGAGGCCTTGGAGCAAGCGGAGGCCGATGCGCGCGAGGTGACATCCGTCTTTGCGTCTTCCGACGGCGAGACCGGTGTTCTGGACCGTCTCTGCACCGCGCTGGCCATGCCGCAACGGACGATTTCTCCCACGCTGTTCCATCATTCCGTCCATAATGCCGCGTCCGGCTACTGGGGCATCGCTACGGGCTCACAGCAATCGTCAACTGTGATGGCTTGTTATGATTCTTCCTTCTGTGCCGCCTTGTTGGAAGCGACCGCCTATGTGCACGCCGATGAGAGGCCAGTACTCATCGTGGCCTATGATCTTCCACCTCCCCCTCCTCTCTATGCTGCGCGACCCCTGCGGGGAGGATTCGCAGCCGCGCTGTTGTTGACACGAACTCCTGCGCCGTGCAACCTCGCCCAGCTCGACCTCACTCTTTCCAATGACCTTTCCGAAGAAGCAACGAGCATGGACGATGCGCGACTGGAAGCCCTCCGGAGAGGAAATCACGCCGCGCGGTCGTTACCGCTTCTGGCCGCCATCGCAAGACAGTGCGTCACACTGGTCCGTCTTGAGTATCTAGAAGACCAACATGTGTTGATCCGGGTGCGGCCATGCTGAGGATCAGCAAAACCGCTCTGTGTCAATTAATTCCGCATCACGGCACGATGTGCCTGCTGAATACAGTCGAGTGGTGGGATGAGACCAGCATTCTGTGTACGACCGCATCGCATCGTGACGCAACGAATCCCCTCCGGCGAGACAACCGATTGGAGGCGATCTGCGGACTGGAGTATGCGGCACAGGCGATGGCGGTGCATGTCGGGCTTCTGGATCAAGGCAAAGAGCGTCGACTCACCGTGGGATACCTGGGAGCCGTCAAGAATCTGATGCTTCAGGCTACTCGTCTCGACGACGTGAAGGGAGACTTGACGGTTCAGGCGACCCGTTTAGTCGGCGAGGTGAATAGTTTCATCTATACCTTTCGAGTGTTGGCTGAGCAACAAGAGTTGCTGGATGGGCGAGCATCCATATTCCTCAAGTACCTTGACCATTCATCATGAAACGAGCCTTAGTCACAGGCGGCAGCGGTCAAATCGGCGCCGCGATCTGCCGACAACTAGCGCAAGAACATCTGCACGTCATCGTCCACGCGTATCGCAATCGCGCTGCAGCTGAAGAAGTGACTAATCAGATCATGGAAGTAGGCGGATCGGCCAGCGTAGCCTGCTTCGATGTCAGCGATGCCCAGGCCACCCAACGTGCCCTGGCGCAGATTCTGGAAGCCGGTCCGATCCAGGTGCTCGTGAATAATGCAGGTATCTACGATGATGCCCCGATGGCGGGCATGCGGGCAGACCAATGGAACCACGTGATCGCAGTCTCGCTGGGCGGCTTTTTCAACGTAACGCAGCCGTTGCTCCTTCCGATGATCGGCACCAGGTGGGGACGGATCATCACGATTTCGTCGGTCTCGGCCCTGCTTGGCAATCGAGGCCAGACGAATTATGCAGCGGCCAAAGCGGGGCTCCACGGCGCCTCAAAATCGTTAGCGCAAGAGGTTGCCTCTCGTGGCGTAACCGTCAATGTGGTGGCGCTGGGGTTTATCAAATCACGGATGGTTGAGCGGAGTTGCAAGCCGGAAAAAATCGAGGCCTTGGTCCCGATGAAGCGAGCTGGGACGCCTCAAGAGGTGGCGTACCTGGTCGGATTCCTGGCCTCCGATAGAACCGACTATATCTCCGGCCAAGTCATCGGTCTCAACGGGGGAATGGCATGAACGCCCATTCGCATTCTTCAGGAGGCAACGTCCAGGCAGGGTACTGGGTGGTCATTCCCGCCTATAATGAAGCCGCCACGATTAGGGACGTGGCAACGCGGGCAGTCCGGCAGATCGAGCGTGTGATCGTTGTGGATGATGGGTCGACCGATGGCACGGCGGACGCTCTGGTCGGTTTACCCGTGGCCCTGTTACGAAATCCCACGAACCGCGGGAAGGCCGCCAGCCTATGGCGTGGCTTTCAACAGGCATTGGCTGCCGGCGCCTCCGGCGTCGTGACGCTGGACGGCGATGGCCAGCATGCGCCGGAAGACATTCCACGATTGCTCGCTGAAGCGGTCTTTCATCCCGATCATGTGATCATCGGCGCCCGCCGTCGAGATCAGCGTCGTGCAGCCTTCTGGCGTTATGCGGCGAATCGCGTGGCCGATTTCTGGGTCTCCTGGGCCGCAGGCTGTTCATTTTCAGATAGTCAATCGGGCTTTCGTGTCTATCCCGCATCACTGTTGAGTCGCGTGAAGATCACACATGGAAAAGTCAGGAGCTTTGTCTTCGAAAGCGAAATTCTGATTGAGGCTACGCGCGCAGGACATCGAAGCCTCGCGGTTCCCATTGAAGCTTTCTACCGTCCTGGAGCGCGACCGAGTTATTTTCTGCCGGTGCGCGATATCGCCCGCATCACTTGCATGGTGGGGTGGAAACTCATTTCCAGAGGCATGTACCCGATCGGACTTTATCGCTCGCTCTTTGGACAGGTCCCCGACTCCTCTCTTACACATGAAGCGTCGTTCGCGAACCGAGAACGAGACGAGCAAGACGTGCGTGACAGGCGCGACTCGAAGTTCTGAAAACCTCGAACTTCGGACCTCGAACCATCATCCCTCTCACCCGTGCCCCTTTCGCGCAACTCTCACGAGTCTCGAACGAATAACGAGGACTGCGCGTTCGGGCGACGAATCACAAACTGATAATTGTTAAACGGCGCTCCGCCCCACATCGGAAGAAACTGGATCGGTTTCCGACCGGCCTGATGAATGAAGCTCAGCTTGTGAGAATCGGCCTGGGCGATCTGCTGCGGGCTAGCGATCCGGACGGAGCGTCCAGACCCTATTTCTACGATCGGGTTGACTTGTGTTGTGTTGTGCGTTGCATGGCAGGAGCGGTTCACCCAGCGCTTCGTCGGCAGAATTTACAACGTTGAGCCGTCCCGATGACCGCAACGAATGAAGGGTGTTGTTCGTTCGCAAGATGTGGCGCTCAAGATCTGCCGTCGGCAGTGCTTCAGAATTCACATTCATGGGCACGTATGTGGCGAATCGACGGGTCGACCATCCGGCCACACGACTTCGCATTCGGATTGTCCGTGGATAAAGCAGACCCAATGTGAGCATGTTTCGAATATCGCGAACTCTTGGTTTAGCCGTTCGGCACAACACGAAATCGGCAAGAGGGCACACCACGTTAAAATTTCGTCCGTTCATCTGGTGGTGCATGAAATGATAGCGCGCCAGGAAACGGTACACCTTCCAATCCTTAAAAAACACATCCTCAGGAATGTGCATTTGGCGATGCAGCGCATTCCAGAGACGGTTATGAACAAAGGCTGATGCGACGAATACACATCCTCCGAACGGTGAAAAAAATATCAAAGGCGCCCAAAGGGGCAGTGTGGAAATAAGCATGGCGAGGCTATCAGAAAGTTTGAAGGTCAAATTATCGAATCTCCCTACTGGATCCGGCTCGTAATCAAACCGTTTGTACCACCTTCCATGGTGGCGGACCGCATGGGCTTCGTACGTGGTGTTGAAAAATGGATACGCCCGATAGACCGCGGCAGGTAACCATTTCATGTGCATGAAGTAACGGTGAATGATGTGCTCAACAAAAGAGATGATGCCGTAGCTCAAAAGCAAATACATTGCCAAACGTAGGATCATGGAACGATTTAACCCCAAGACATGGGCTATTGCCCTCGGCACGTTACATCGATCTCGAGAACGGGGTCGGTATAACCGGCAATGCAGGAATCGCCAGCGTGTCGAACAGGCTGAAACGAAAGTGAGAGTAAATCAGTAATGCAGATGAATGCCGATACCGATCCACTCCGTGTTTTGATTATAAAATTGTCCGTTCGGTGAGGGGCCGCTGAAATACTCCGCTAGTAGTTGTAGCTTACGGTCTCCGATTCGCGCATTTTCGAATTGAATCCCCGCCATGACGGAGTTGGCAACCTTCCAATTACTTCTCTCATTCGCCTGGGCATCCACATAGGCGACGGGACGAACCTTGCCGTCCCACAAGGTCCAGGGGCTGGTAAGCTCAACTCCTACTTGGCTCGTGCCGCGTTTGAGATCCTTTGGATCTCGTCCTACCAGCATGCCTCCACCGCCATAGATCCGAAACCAGGAGGCCACGTCATAGGATAATTTCAGATCCACCTCTTCGAAGCTCAAGTTGACTCTATTGACCGGAGTCTGGCTGTTGAGAATGAACTCATCGCCCAGGTGTGAACTCTGATGGTGGAGGCGGAAAAAACCTGAGAGCCGACCGGTGCGGTAGCTCGCGAGCAACCCCACCGTATAGTCGGCATTGACGAGATCCAGCGATCCGGACGGGGCGTTCATATTGAAGACACTGAAGACACCGGCCTGTAGCGCGAGTTCCCATTGCCCATTTAAAGGAGCCGCATTGCGGTAGAGCGCAAACGTTTCACCAAAATTGGCTGAGCCGGTATTCTCAGGTTCCCGGCCGAATGACACGTGACGAGACGCCATGGAGAAATGCGGCCACCGTGGATCGGCATGGAAAGGAGCCACGAGGAGATCGCGAGGAAGAAATTTTGATTCGGGTTTGGGAAGCTTTTCCTGTATAGCCGCCTGCGGCGGATTCGCCGGAGCAGCGGAAGACCCAGCCTCTTCTCGGACTTCCGCACGCACAACGCCTGGAATCTTTTCCAATGCCGTGATAACTTTTTGTCGGTCGACCTTGCCGAGCGAGTCGGCGATCAGAATCACAACTCCCTCATGCACCTGTACAATTGCCCCTGGTACATAAAATTCGTGCTCAAGAACAGCGGCGGCATAGCCGGCGATATAGGAATCGTCAGCGGCGTTCGTTACCGACACGATCCCCAGGATGAGACAGAGCACGAAGACCATGCCTCCCGCTCCCGTCGCGATCCTGACGGAGCTCAAAACAGAGAACAGGCGGGTAAGTGCGGAAGCGTGAGTGCCAAGAGTGACCATCCTTACACAATCTCCTTCGCGTTCCAGACACAGCGGTCTCGCTTCAGGGTTACAGATATGGCTTGCAGTAGTGGTATCCTTGCAGAGAATATCGCTTCGAAGACGCGGTGAGCATGCTACTCGGATCGGGTAAAGACTGGTCAGAATTGCTCACAATCTGCGGAGGCGTTGTGGCTCGCTCACCGGTGTCGACCAACAAGGTCAGTCGCGCACACATGAACATCCTCGATTGCATCGGACAAAATTCGCGTATTGATGTGTACTTCAGGCTCCGGAACACACGCCTGACTCAACGAGCTTGCAAACAAAGTAGGTGAATAGTCCTCCAGCAGCATGTGTTCGACAAATCGGTCGAGAACGGAGAAATTCTTCGGTGTCATGCTCCGCATGTTCCATTTGGACATGTTGCGCGGAAAGGATTGCTGATCCGCATGCACGAATTCGTAGGGGTGGCTATAGAATACCAGCCGCGAGGCACGTCGGGAGATCCGGCTGACCATCCATTTCATCACCGGTAGACCGAGCGTCCGGAGCGTCGCCATGTTGAGGGGGAACAGGAATGCTGAGGGAGCCAGCTCGATGAGCGAGCTGTGTCCCGGCAGGCGCAAATGAGATGACGAGAGACGATACGGCTCGCTCGGTGCACGAAAGTATTTCAGGTAATGCACCCGGCCGAATCCGCAATCAAATCGCCGCGCCGGCACAGACGAATCGTACCGGTATCCCTCTTCTTCGAGCGCACGCAAGGTCGTTTCACTGATCCACAAGCTCGGGGCGCGGAAGACGACGGGGCGAACCCCTGAGGCTTTCTCCACAGCCTCCGTGGCTAAGCGGATCCATTTTCGCTGCTGATCATAACTGGCTGACCTGAAATCCTCGTCTTGTTCGAGGCTCCCGTGTTCCCACCCATGTGTGCCGAGTTCATGCCCTCGCCGCCGGCAATCTCCGATCAGATCCGGATAGCTCTCCGCAAACCGCCCGGTAACAAAAATCGTCGCCTTCACCTTCCATCGATCACAGAAATCCAGCAAGCCCTCCAGCCCCACTTCGGACCCACGGACCCAATCTACATCGATGGTGAAGTGCCAAGGCTTGTACGTACGTGAATGCATGTGATGACCGTCCTGAGATTAACTCCGAGACTCAGAATGAAGTTGGGATGAAACTCTGTGACTATACAGCCCTGAAATTATCTGGCTTTGCATGCTGGGAGAGCGCAGGTTGCATGCGAACACGGGACGACAACATCGTATGGTTTATATTGATACTCTTTTCTTGACTGAGGATGCCCTCGATCTCCAGCAATAGTTCCCTTCGACACATCTCTCCTTGAAGATACAGAACCTGAGTATGGAGAGGCAGCTGTTCCCTGAGGATGTCTCGGATCGTCGCGAAGTGTTCGGAGTGTCGAATATAAATCTTGAAGAGGGCCTGCCCGCCCCACTGTCCGCGTGAAACTCCGTGGAGCTGCTCAGTCTGTGCGATCAGTGCATTCAGGTTGTGGAGGATTTCCAGGGTTTGTTTACCCGGATCGCCGATGTGGGCACTTACATGACCGACCACGCTCGCCGTACCGGAGATGAGCAGCTGGGCTCCGGAAATGGATAACTGCAGGGTCGCTCTCGCAAACGAGGGGCTGCTCGGACCATAGATGGGAGGATACTCGTATGCGCGCACCTGCCGAGGATTTTCGACGTGCGTTCCTGGTCGCTTCGCCGCCAGGAAATGGATTGTTAGCGGTCCAGACATCGTCCCAATGGCAGTCCCCGCAGGCAGGGTTCGAGGGAAGCCAGATAGATTCTCGGCCAGGGCCTGGTGTCGACCGGCGCAAAAACGCTGGTACCGCTCCAGCCCGCCGGATTCCCGGCTAATCTGGGGGAAATAATTCCACACCCTCAACAGATGAGGGTAGCCCAGGGCACGAGCCTGGACGAGCAGACGTCGATAGGCGTTATAGGTCACGCTATCCAGCGTGCCCGGACGTTCTTCCACTTGCACCACGCCGAAAAGCACCTCGTCGTTCATGGCGCAATGGATTCCCTCGGCCTGATGATAGATGACCGGCAGGTTGCTCATCCACACCTCGGCCAGCGGAGGTCCGTTGAATTGTGGGAGGTCGAGGTAGACAACCGGACAAGCACCTAAGCGATTGGACTCCTCACGACTCCGGTCATGACGGACGACACCCAAGACTTTTGATGGCGAGGCTTTCAGAAGGGCTTCTAGTCCAGCCGTCTCCACGTACGCGATGCGGGAAGCATGGATATTCGAGATTTGGTCACGTTGAACAGACCTCACCTCGGGCCAGGTACCCGGATCCACAACCCATCGCTTTGATTTTGCTTGACTCACTCTGCCATTCTCCATTTGTAGTCGCCGCCCCAACGAAGCCACCTGAATTCACTGCGTCGTTGATGACCTCGGTCACCTATCATTAACCTCGGCGTTCGCCTTAACAGACAGCCTGTGCCTCTTCGTTCGAGCGGGTCTGCTCAATGTACCCTTGCTGCATTTGCATTAGGGAAGCAGTGCATCTCCCGCAACGTTCGTGGCAACAGGGGTGAAAATGAACCCCAAGACTGGGATCAGATACCACATTGTGGCCTCATCAGACTGTACGATTCGCACCTTCGTTGCCCCGTGCTTTTTGGCTTCGTCGGCGAAATTCTGGACTGTCGTGTTCAGTGTAGCGTCTCCCCAGATCGGTTTGGTCATGAATAGGTGGATCGCGTAATTTCTCGTGTTGATGTGCGTGAGCTTGTCGCCGTCTATTCCTTTTATGCCGCGCAAATCGGAAGCGGTACTGGATATTGAACAGCCAGCGCCAACTCCCATGACTAACACGAGCATCGCCATAGCAGAATATTTCATGGTTTCCTCCTGTGGGTGGACACACGCTCATTCGTGTGTAAATCTAGGCTACATCTATCCCAATGGCCTGACTGCAGTCTGTTCAAGATTGCTCACATTTGAAGAATCTCCGATGGCGCTTCGCGCTCGCCCGGCCCATAATCAATGATGCATCGTTCAATTCAAGCTTTGTTGCAAAAAGGATGATCCGACTTCCGTGTCTTTTTCAGAAAATTCAGTATCATGCTGAACATGTTGTCACTTCTGGGAGACCCAGCCAGAGAGGGAATTACGTATCAGAAGTCCACTCCAATCATGAGTGACCATAAGTCGATGCCCGTCGCAGGACGCTGGTTCCCAGCACTCGGCATCCGCCACAAGTCGAGCGATACCTCATATCGTTCATTCTTCATATAGGCTCGGGTGTCTTGTTCAAACGCAATACTAAGTGGACGGATCGGTGTGTCTCTGAAGGCATATGGACGCTCCAGGCCTGTGCTGATCGATGACTCGCACGGTGTCAATAAATTTATGGCAAATATTAAAGAAAGTAGACAGGTCACGACGATTCGCCTCAGAGGTGTCGCTGTGGGATTGTCGAAAGTGAACTGCATGTACATCAGTTCATGTCGATTGCCGGCGTGCAGGCCATACATTGAAGCCTGGCGGACGGGCTCACTTATCGAGAGTCGGAGGCGTCTGTCGGCAACAGCGCGATGGCAGGTTCAGTCTTTTCAAACCATTTCACGGTGAGCGCTCTCTGCTTCATCTTCTCCACAAGCCCCGCGTACGTACTATCGCGGATAATTCGACCAAACTGTGTTCGGTAGTTCCTCACGATGCTAGCGCCATCAATGACCACGTCGTACACAAGCCACTCGCCGGACTGATTCTCTAACCGGAAATCTAACGAGGTATCAATCTTCGGGCCTACCAAGTTGGTTCTGACCTGGGCGCAGCTGCCCTCACGTTGTTCATCGAGATAGAAAACCTGATCGTCGAAATATTGGTCAATCTTGTTGGCAACCGTGTCTCGTATCAACTCAACGAAGAGGTTCTCAAATTCCTGTCGTTCCCGGCCACTGAGTTTCGCCCATGGAGACCCCAGAGACCGTTGGGCCATTTGCCTATAGTTTACGCGTCGTCTGATGACCTGCTCAACTTGTTGACGACGTTCCGCGGAACGGCCCGGTTGCTTCAGTTCCCCATTCCCGAGGATAGAGAGTACATCGGTGAATGTGTTTTTCACCGATGTAGTCGGGGAGTAATCGGAAGGCTCCACAAGTGTGGAGGCATCCCCGGAGGCTATCATCGCCGGTAGACTTTTCAGCCGAGAAGGATCTGATTGATCGACCGTCATCGTGCGGGGGGACTTCATCCAGCCGCATCCAGTCACTGCGGCTGCCATTCCAAGCACAACGATCCACGACACGAAATGTGGTTTCATGGCGACGCTGTGGTGTGTGGCGATTTGCATCGTCGTGATATCGGCCTTGTCCATACTCTGATACATGCACTCGGCATCGTACATTTAGGTGTCAGGCTAGGCTCTTACGGATTTGGAATCTGGTCAAAACAGCTCAGGTTAAAAAAATATTACTTGATGAACAATACAAGTGAAATCTATTACATAGGTCTATTCATCAAACCTGCCTTAAAGTACTCTGGAACAGATCGAACAACTCGCCGAGATACCTACACCCGACGTATCTACTGACGGGACCCCCAGTACCGATTGTGATGTGGCAAAGGAGGTGCGGCCAGTTGCGAGACCGCCCGCCTGAAAAAACTGAGGCGGTATACGCTGGGTTGCAGTGAAGGTTTTTCAGGAAGAGCAGGAAAAGAATATGGCAGATGGATGGGAATTGATTTTGGCAGTTGAAAGGTCGATGTCGGACAGCATTCCGAACCCTCGCGCGTTAGGCGGTCTAGCGCCATTCCACGGCGCCGAATCCACTCCCCCCGAGCAAGACATACATGAGGCTCACGCTGCTGATCGTCTGATCCCTAAAGTCGACTTGCGGATAATGCGCATCGCGATGAGACACGGCATACCGGATAGCGATGCCATGACGGTCGAAGATGCGCACGGTGAAGGATCCATCCGCTCGCAGAATATTTTCTCTGGCTTGAGGATCCGCAGAGAGTAGTCCGGTGACATAATACTCGCGGCCCGTGACATCGAGCATGGCTCTCTCCCCAAGAATGAGACGGAGCGAGAGAAGGGCTTGTGGAGTGGCGCCATAATGATAATCCCGCTCATCCGTACGTTGGACGCCGCCGGCTGCGCCATAACCGACGCCACCAAGGGAAGTCCCCTGAAGTGCCACGTCCTCGGAGAGCCAGGTCTGCCAGGTGGTTCCGAGTGAGAGTGCTGTCGTTGAGACGCGAAATATTTGCGGCGCAATATAGTCGTAACTCCCGTACAGACCCCAGACGCCGCGCGTGGAATCACCGGACGCATAGCTGGTACCGATCAGCAGCCCACGTGTCTCGATGCTTTGAATCGTGTTGGCTGTGGTACTGGTAAGATGGACGTCAAAATAGTCGAACGGCCGTGTGTAGGTATAGCCCGGCTTTCCCGGAAGCCCATAGGTAAACGTGAAAGCCCCGGTGGCTCCCTGCTCTTTGATGGAGGATGAGACGTTCTGGCTACCCGAGGTCAGCGTTCCACCCGCTTGAAGTCGCAGGAAAGTCGCTGGATTATGACTCGGATAGACTTCGTCGAATCGGTTGCCGAACGCAAGGCGATTAAAGCCTGTGGGCGGAGAGATGACTGCGGCTGCCAGTTCACGCCAGAATCCCGGTTTACCATTGTCGCCGCTCTCCAGCAGCAGATTGGCCATGCGGAAGAGCGGCTCGCCCAAGAATGATCCGCCCGCACTGGTTGTAATCTGGTCATTGATCGAAGGTGGTGTTTTTTCGCCGGCGATTTCCCAGAGAAAACTGCCGGCGCCAGCATAGAGAAACGATTCCCAAAAATTGAGGCCGGTCGATCGAGCCAAGCCAAAGTAGACTGTGCCACCGTAGGGGTGCAAGAACTGATTGACAGAGAACTGGTCCCTGTCAAGAACCCACTTCGAGTCCGTCACATTCGTGCGAATGCTGTTGACGGTCGTACGGTATTCATCTTGTGGTTCGGTGTAATGCCGATCATACAGGTTGAGCAGAAAGCCATAGGCAAGGATCTCAACCGCCGGTATGAGATAGCTCCTGCCGGGCCTCATCTCCCAGGATGGAGACTGTTTCGACCCTTCAGGATCGGGCGGGCCGATGGGAACGGCCTGCGGCGGTGCGGGCGACGTGGGCCCGACGACGGAGCTAGGATCCTGCCCGAAGCTAGTACCAGGCGCCACAAGGGCGAAGACAAGAGTGCCGATGAGGAACAGCTCCAAGCGCATATTTAAAATTGAGATGGACAGGTTGTCACTCTTTTCGCCAGATATCGAGATCAAACTGTCAGGACAAGATTGCTCGCTATAGGCTAGAGGTTATACCTTTATATAATTGATATAATGATGAAAGCACCTCACATGTAATACTCGGCTCCGCCTGACATCAGCGATGCTAGTCGTGCAAGACGATATTGAGGAGAGAACTGTGCACTTCCATTCTGCCCTCGTAGTGAATAAAACCCAACTTCCTGAACTTATTCAGAAAGAAACTCACGCGAGAGCGCGTGGTGCCGACCATGTTGGCGAGCGTGTCCTGGCTGATCTTCGGAATGACCTGCTCCGGCTTGCCTTCTTTCCCATAGTGGGCCAGCAACAGAAGAATCCGCGCCAGCCGCTTTTCTGAGGAATTGAAGAGATGATCAACTAAGTCCGCTTGGATACGCGCATTGCGAGACAGCAAATAGGCCATGAACAGTTCGGAGAAGCTGGACTCCTCGTGGAGCACACGGACCATGGCCGCCTTCTCAATGCGCACGATCGTGGATGCGTCCAATGCGGTGGCCGTGGCCATACATGCCCATTGCCCGACGAGACAGCCTTCACCAAAGAAACTGCCATCCTGTAGAACTCCGACGACGGCTTCTTTGCCCTGCTGCGAGAGCACGGTGAGCTTCACCCGACCTGCCTGGATATAGAACACGGCATCAGCCGAATCCCCTTGCGAAAAAATCAGCTGTCCCTTGGGGGCCTGTAACGTCGTCTTGCCCTGCCCAACTTTACCGAGAAAGGTCAGGGGATTGAACGATGTGATGGGTGATCCGGCCGCGGGGCTTCTCACTTTCTTATCGGGAAGGAGTCCGACGACCGTGTCTGTTTTTGTTCGCGAAGTCGGTTGAATTCTTTTCATACGTGCTCCAAGTTCTCTGCGCAGTCTTTGCTTCCATGGTCAGCAACACTATTCCGTTGCATGCCCGTTGGCTAGTCAAGCGGTCCCGAGCCAGACCGTTCACGGCCTCAACAAGTTGATCCATTGCCAGGGTAATGAATCTATCACGTGTAGTCTGGTCAGAATTGCTCACTTCGGAAGAGAGGAGGCAGGCCGCGTGAAGGTGACTCTGCATGAAAGTCCGTGAAAAAAGTAATCCTCATGCCATTCCACCCTATGTTCTCTTTACGAGAGCCTCTCCAATACAAACACGCGGTGGAGAGGCGCCCCTCCACCGCGTGTTTGCAGACAGACTTTCGACTGATTTACTCGGTCTTGGCCTTTAGTTCTTTGGCCTCGCCTTTGATTCGCTCCCCGGCTGCTTTTGTTTTTCCCTTCGCCCGTTCTATTGCACCACTCACGTCATTGCCTTTAGCCTCTTCCATTTGGGCTTTCATCTCCCCTTTGGCCTTCTGAGACTTCGCCTTCGCTTTTCCCTTCATGTCCTCAACTGCAGCTTTCGTGTCATCAGCTTGAGCGACACTCTGAATGCCCGCGAAGACAAACAGAAATGCCATGACAACCATCGTAATTTTTTTCACGGGAACCTCCCTGTAAAAGTTTAAAGCATTGCAGTCTTGGGTGATGCGGTGCACCACCATCAATTGACTGTCATAGTATGCCTGATGAACAGGACAGGGTCTGGTCAATATTGCTCAGTAAAAAGTAAATCGTTTCTTCAGTTTTAATGTGCCGAAGCGGCATCGGCCGAGGATAGGTTTGAAATAGCCGGCCCATTGACCACTTTCCCGGACTTGTCGAATCGCGATCCGTGACAAGGGCAGTCCCACGTTTTTCCTGAATGGTTCCACGCGACAATGCCTCCTAAATGCGGACACACTGCTGACTGTTCATGTAGCTGGCCCGCATCATCGCAATAGACAGCGATCTTCTTCAGACCGCGTCGGACTATGGCGCCGGAGCCGAGGGGAACTAATACATCTTCCTTGATATCCCCGAGGGTGACTCAATCAGCGTATTGTGCGGCCATATTGAGGGTTTCCTCGGTAAAGCGGTTCAACTCGCCGATCGTCTTTCGAGATGGACCAAACAGAGTAGAACAGGAAATTTTTCTCGACCTTGCCGTTTTGATCGTATGGCGAAGCAGACTGACTACCTCACAGACCATCCCATCGCGTTCGCCCCAGCCCTGTGCTGTATCGTAAGCTGGGTGTTGACCGGCCCGCTGTTCGACTTTGGTGAGGCCTGGAAGTTTATCCTTGTTGCCGTGACCTTCATTGTGACCTTTCTGATGGTGTTCTTGATTCAAAACACCCAGAGCCGCACTCGTCCAGCGCTTCAATTAAAAATCGATGAGTTAATCCGTTCCACGAGTGGCGCTCACAATGTGATGTTGACACTGGAAGAGATTGAGACGTTCCGCACACACTATGAAAACCTGGCCGTGACGGCTCGAGAAAAACTCAGACGAGGTCAAGCCGATACCAGCATCCCTGCGATCACCATTGGGTAATGATTTTATCTCGGGTTGACGTGGATTCGTTGCTAGGTCTTTGTGATCATCACCAGTCCTCGTTCTCTCCCCAGGTATCCTCCGGCACGATTCAATCCTTTTACTCCTGCTGAGTTTCACGCAGGTGTTGCGTCATATTGCCTGCCTCGTCAATTTTTCAAAACTGAGCAATTTGGCTCAGCTTTCATTCAGCTAAGGGTCCAACATAGCTATGTGACCTAAGGAAAGTACGGTCTTCACCGTTCTTGTGAACAACGTCCGTGGCACTCAACTAGGGCGGAACAGGAGAACCTATGGCGTGGGCATGGTGAGGTGGTTTCTTGGTGATCGAGGAATGGGTGAGTCTCGTCGATAATTTCAGGGAGAGTCGGCTCAGAAGAATAATATATGTGAACTGTGAGCGCTTTTACGATTCCGTGATTCACGGGAATCGTCTTATTGAAAGGAGTTCGATATGCTGTACTACGCACTGATGTTCTTGGTGGTTGGAGTCATTGCAGGTGCTCTGAATCTTGCCGGAGTAGCCGCCGTGGCGGTCCAGATCTCCTGGATTCTGTTCTTGATCGGGATCGTGTTACTGGCGATCCATCTGTTCACAAATCGTTCCGTCCGGGTACCCTAGCCGGAGGGATTTCCTAGAAATGGAGCGGCGCATTATCGAACGCAGGGCAGATAGGTGCAGTGGGCACTCTCATAGTCTGCGTGCTGAATATATTGTCTTTGCTGTAAGCCTTATGAGGCGCGCGCGCATTGCCAGGATTGAAACTGTGTAGGCAGATCAGGCGCGCAGGCCAAGCTCTGGCGAGCATCACGACAAATTTCACTAGTCTCCTGCTGCGCTTCGCTGGGCGGCAACAGGGTCGGTCTCGTTAATCTTTCAAAGTGAGCTGTATTGATCAGATCTGTATCCTTCATAGGTGTAGGATTCCAAATAATCGACGATGATCACGCCCGTTGACACGTCCTAGCGTGAATGTTGTGACCGTCAGAAAAGACCGATGGAGTTTTCATTGATGAGTTCCAGACTATAACAAGGAGGTACTGCTATGAATCCGATCAGATATCTAGGAGTTGCGTTAGTTTTTTCCGTGTTGGGCTGTCAGGGCACACCCACAGTGACGAGAAGTGGGGATGTCAAAGACATCATTATTGGGGATAACCTGTCCTCTGGAGAAGTAACTGTGAGCCCAGGCGATGAAGTTCGGTGGGTCAACAAAAGGACTGCACCTGTACGAGTCATCTTTCTCGACCCTGTGGCGGACAGGCAGTTGTCATGCCAGAATAATTTTGGCGGGATGATGACCCCCAGCAACACTGCCAAACTGGGCATGAACGAAACCGCCAGCGCCTGCTTTCGAGATCCCGGCTATTTCCGCTATACCGTCAGGATGGAATCAGCCAATATGACCGGCGAGCGCAATGTTCCAGGAGTGATTAAGGTTGGAGGGCAGAGTGGGCAGGCCGCTGCTCAGACCAGTGATCAGAACAGGGGCCGTGCTGGTGACCAAAGCAGTGATCAATCTATAGACAAAACAAGTAGTCCAAAAAGCACAACGTCGACCACCACCAGTACTACGACGACCACTGAGGGAACAAGTGCTCCAACTAAGCCCCCTCAATAAGTGACCGCGGCATCGAGAACAATGAGGGCAGATTCCCATGGAACTTGCAGACAAGAATTGTAGCAATGGCGGGAGTGTACCCCCGTTGAAAGCCATCCGTGCGAAGGAGTTGCTGAAAGAACTCGGCCAAGGCTGGACACTGAACGGGCGAGGGCATTTGGAACGTCACTACACCTTCAAGGACTTCGCACAGGCGCTGGCGTTTGCGAATAAGGTTGGCGCTGTCTCGGAGGCCGAGGGCCATCATCCTGATTTATATCTGGCCTGGGGAACATGCAAGATCGAGATCTGGTCGCACATGATTAAGGGTCTCACTGAGAGCGACTTTGTCTTGGCGGCCAAAGCCGAACGGAAGTTCAAACCGTTTCGTGCACCAGCATAACCGACAGAAGTCCTAGCTCCTAGGTGAAGAGGGGCCAAGATTTGGCTACCGGACACTTCGGGCAAAGCGTCTCGACGACGTTCTGACCCTGAGCGACTCAGTCCCTAAACGTTCTTGGCCCCTCATATCGAAAGCGGAAGAATGCGTGGTAAGGCAGAGCATAGTGAAGACTGATCAATCGAAACCACGGCGCGGTTCCTGGCGTATAGCTCACGTGACCATACGCCGTCGGTCGATTGATCTCGGGGTTGGTGGACTCACCCAATACTTGAAGCGATATCGTCCGAAAGTCCTCATCGATCAATTGGTTCTTGAGGAACTCTCCATACAGAATCCGTCCGCCTTCACAGAGCAGTGTCCGAATGCCATGTTCTTGCCGGAGCAGGTGTGTGGCCGTGACAAGATCGACTCGCGTTCCTTCACCCACTGAGAGGATCTTGGTTGTTTCCTCCCGGCCTAGCCTCTCGATCTGCGACAGGAGATTCTTTTCCCCTTCACGAGCGGTGATGATCCATGCTTCGACTCGCGGAGAGCTGAAGATGCGAAGAGTGAGATCGATGTTCCCGGAACCACTGAGGACAAGAACTTTCTGCCGGCCAAGCCCGAGCGTATCCTGTCGGTATATCCCCAATTCCTCGTCATTGATGCCGTAGTCCCAACCCTGCCCATCAGGGTTCCGCTCCTCACGGAGCGTGCTCGCACCGATCAATTGCGCATCATGGTGCGCTCGAAGAAAATCCATGAGCCAGCGATCTTCTCTGCTCCTAGAAACGAAATTGCCATCGGTACAGTCTGCCAATTCTCTAAACGAGACTCTGCCGTCGAGTCCCATCACAAAATTGGAAGAGATATAGGGGCGACGAGCGTCGGCAGGTGCAGGAAACCCAAAGGGGCCATAGTGCTCCTTGAAGTGTCGAGGTAAGGGAAACGTATCCTCGCTGGCTGAATAACAACGTTGTAGATCCATCAGCGCCTCCTAAAATAAACAGTATGATATGCACCATGCGGCACTTGATCACAAGGCTGAACAGGAATGCCTGATATCAGGAGACAGGTGCATGATCGGGCATCCGGCCTCATGGCTTTGAAAGCCGAATGCATCACTGTACCGGTTTGCGCCCTAGTCTTTCACGAGCATTTTTCCGATTCGATCGTGCAGGCATCCTCTCGATACATATAGCCCATGCGCCTATCCTTTTGGGAGATCACACTGAAGCTCCCCGCAGCAGCCTACTCCGCCGAAGTAGCCACTTCGGCTCCGAAGGCTGGAAGCTGCGGGGTATCTTGCGAAATTCTCCGAAGCCACTACACTCCTTCGCCTAGGCTACGGAGGGCTCTCCCCGCCTTACTCTCCTTAGCGAATCACGGGATATTCGGCGAAGGAGAATACATCTTATTCTGACGGGCCTTCATTGATTGAAGACCTTCACTTCTAGCAGAGGAGCAAACTATGTCCATTAACGCGTTTAATAACTTCGCAAAACACAGTGCGGCGGTCGTGGGATCCCCGTGGGCATTTGTTCTTGCTGTCATCATCGTCATGACATGGGTGGTGACAGGACCTCACTTTTCGTATTCAGATACGTGGCAGCTCGTGATCAATACCGGCACGACCATTGTGACCTTCCTGATGGTGTTTCTCATTCAGAATACTCAAAACCGTGATGCCAAGGCAGTCCACCTGAAGCTTGATGAACTCATCTATGGAGTGCATGGTGCTCGTAATAGCCTTATCGATTTAGAGAATTTATCCGACAAGGAGTTGGAAGTCTTGCAGCAGCAGTTTGAACGCCTTCGCAAAAAGGGTGATGCGCATACCCTAATACGACGAACTCCGTAGAAAGATGGCTGTGATCCGGATCGTGTGTTGAGGAACTCGATTGAAATATGGCGCGGGATAGACAACTCAGTAGAAGATATACATGCTTACGTACGGGTCATGAAGTCCTGAACCTTGGCCGTTCACGGTTTTAAAATGGTGATCCATTTCAGGAAAGCGGTTCCATCAATGTAGCCTGGTCACAATTGCTCAGTTCGGAAGAGAAAAGGTAGGAGAGGTAGGCCGCTTATCTCGACCGCAGGACGATCATCAGAAATAAGAAAACCTGAGCGCGCAAGCCACGAGAATAGTCAATGAGCACGACTACTATGGTTGAAGTTCGAAATGATCGGAAATGACCGAGCCGTCGTTATTTTGACGAAATCTTCTCGTCTTCGGGCTTTTTAATAGACACGCGTGGGCTCACCAGTTCGATGCGCACGACCTGTCCCATGAGTTGTAAGGGTCCTTCAATTGCACGAAGCTCGGAATTTTATCGTTCATGATCCAGCAGGTGTAATGGAACTCAGCAGGAAGTTTGCCGAGGGCTTTGCCGAAGAACTCCTTAATCATGCCGATCTGCGGGGTATAAACGTACTGCGTCGCCTTCCTTGACACCTCGGCAATGTTGACGGGATCTTCATCCACGGCATGCAGATACACTTTAATAGCTTGAGGCGTCGGCGTAAACGCGAGCACGCTCACCGTTTCGTCGCTGCCCTTCTGTAAGTTCTTCGACATGGTAATCAGCATGCCGTTGTAGACATCCTTGGGCAGATCAACCTGTCCGGTCAGCACCTCTTCTTTCCCATCCTCCCCCTCTTGTAAGCGCACCGTGTATTTCGCGGTGCCTCGGTCTACAGAGACATCAAGTTGCTCAGGAAACGACGGGCCCCGTTGGACCAGACGATAGCTGATCATGGTAAACACCCGTTGTTGCGAGAAGGCCACTTTCTCATCGTGCAGGGAGCCGTCCTTGAACCGGAACACCAACTGGTTTTCGATCAGATCGTCCTCTTTGAGGGTTTGGATCATCTCACCCTGGCCCAGAATCTCCCCGGCAAGGGATCGGACGAGGAGAAAGCCATGGGTCATGCCCTCCGGAAACTTCACCGCGATAGGAGCAGCATTAACAGGAGTGCACACAAGAGCAGCGATCACCGCGATCAACGCTACGCATACGCCGACCGCACGATGGCCCACAAAGTTGTCTGTACGAAACGACACGGTCTTACCTCCTTCCATCTCTGAGCAATTCAGCCAAAAGTTGTCGTTCTTCTATGTGTTGACAACATTCACAATTCCCAGGATGGGAATCGCGCGCAGCAGACCCCATACCCCCCAGAGCCATACCGAGAAGAGCAAGGCATAAATACCGACACTGCATTCAATATTGCAATTTGGATGGCCATCGAGGTGACTACGAATACGACAATTATGCATGAATGCTGTGGACAGAACCTCGAGATGTGGAGAGAAATGCTGGCGATGGCTGTAGGGATGTTACCGTTTGACGGTCCAGAAATTTGGCAGCAGAGCCTTGGCGAGACGATGCCCAAGTACCGCCATACGTTGGAACGCGTCTTGGCTCTTCTCATGTCCCGTGGCTTGGCCCCTCTGTTCGGTTCGCGTATCTTGCAGATCATAGGCCACCATCTGCTCAGCTTGGGGGGCCTCCGGCTCTGCGGGTTCCCAGAGATCCACACGCGAGCCCGATACTTCAAAGCGCTGATGCTCATTGAAGACCCGCTCTACGTCCTCAGAACTATCCATGTGAATGATCCCGAGGCCGAGAGAATGGCCCCACTCATCCCTTACAACTTGCGCCTGCACAACCGTTCCAAACGGGATGAAGGCCTGACGGAGCTTGTCATCGGTGCAAAAGTAGGATAGACCGCTGACATGGATACGTGTACTCATGTTGAAGCTCCCTGGTGAGACACCGATCATCGAGCACAACTGCATTTTGCCTATAGGCTCACTAGCCGTCTGATCACCACTGCTACACTTTCCAGGAATTCACGAAGTATTACATGAGCGATCATTTGATTAGGCTGTGCATGTTCTGCGTTTTGGGATAAAGGTTTCATGTCGTCATACCCTCACAATCCTCAATTAAGCAGGCCTGCCGCAACGGCCATTAGGAAGATACGCTGGCGTTGTTCATTCACCTCTCCATTTTGCTTCCATGGCGGCCAATTGCCCCCTCACCAGTCCAAGACTTGTTCTTTCACGCCGAAGAAACTCTATCTGTGCTTGGATGTCTGTCAGAACGCGATCGATCTTCTCAACCGTGATCGTGAGCCCGACCGGTCTCCGATGAACTGTCTGTCGGTCTTCCTCACTATCTATCAAACTCACCGATGTTTGGGATAGACCGGATAAGTCGTTGATGTTTGGTTCCATCATTGATTCCTCCTCAACCCCTGACTCGTTCTCGTTCCACGGTCAGTTTGTGAAAGAGATACTCATCGATCCGTGGGTTAACAAATGGTTGCCGTGATCCTCTCACATAGCCATGTGCCCCTGGCATTGTTATGTATGAGATGAGCACTCTATGTAGACTCGGCCCATGCCGGAGCTACATGCCGAGACTGCATGAGGACGCAGGATTAAATCGGTGGAAGAAACACTCTCCGCAAATCCCTCCTCTCATCACATGGATGCATATCCTTCAGAGAGAGTTTTTATGAATACGAATTCTCCCTTCATGACTATCCTGCGAGGCACCATTCGTTTTGCCGCAGGAGAGTGGAGACGATTGGCACGAACCACGGAGTCCTCGATATATCCACAATTGATGCATCGAGTTGCCATGCACAGATTGCCTGCTTCCGAACTCAGGCCATCGAAGGTTTCACGCACGAGCAGTCCCCTGCAACGATGACAAAACATAGATCCTCCTTTTTTTTTCGCGCATAGGTACACCTCACGTGGGAGCGTGGCGTCGGCTCAGGCGACAGGCTGCTCCCTCATCGGCGACCGTGTCTGGGGTTCCTTCCACATTCCACACTCGACCATGGACTGAGTGCATGTCTGGCAGAGATGCGGCCCCAGGACTTTCGCGGTGTAGCACACCTCCAGATCCGCTGAACCACATTCAGAGCAGAAAGCCAAATCTATACGGAGAAGATCTTGGGACAATCGAGCCACTCGGCAGGTCACGATATCACCTCCTGATCTCAGACAGACTGCGGGTGTGAACGACAGCATACCGAGAAGCCAGGCGGCAGTCTGTTCACAATTGCTCATGCTGGAAAACTTGATACGGGAAATGCGCAGCAATGCATGCGCACCGTCTGAGCTGACTATTCCAAAGATCCGTCAGCACACGCCGACTGATATGTTCGGCACCACGCGCTCCCGCATCAGTTTCTTTCTGAAGAAATTCAGAAAACTGGACTTCATGGACGACAACCGTGAATTGCACGCGCACAGTTCCTTCCTCATCGTCAAGCATAAGATGTTCTTATTACCAATGATCCTGCCGCAGAGGCAGCGCCAAGTTGCTACCGGGATAATTTTTATCACCTGAGCAATCTTGACCAGACCGCTGTCGATCTTCTGCCCATAATGGCCACAGAGAGAGAGGAGATGATGGGGACAGATCGATACGGACGGAGACATCGACATCTTACACAGGAGGAAGACATCATGAATGCAGATCAACTCAAGGGGAAATGGATGCAATTCAAAGGTGAGCTGAAAGAAAAATATGGCAAGTTTACGGATGACGACTTGAAGCAAATCGAAGGTAATTACGACAAGTTCGTCGGCAAAGCTCAGGAACGGTATGGTGATAAAAAGGATGACCTCATGAAATGGGCGGACCAGTGGCATGAGCAGCCGGCGTCAAAACCTGTGGGGAAGGGAGAATAGCCTCCCTGAATAGCAGCAATTCGCAAAAGACTTCTGAGGACACACATTTATATTACGGGAGAATATGATGAACACACGCTATGTCCTGACACTCTGTACAGCTCTGGTTGTCGGTGGGGCACTTCTCGCTGGATCGGTGCACGCGCTTGACAAGGCTGATGAAAAGACCCCGATCAACGATACGTGGCTCACAGCGAAAACCAAGATTGCGCTCGCCGCCGATGGTCGCGTCAACGGGCGGCAGATCGATGTCGAAACCACGAAGGGACAGGTGATGCTTCGCGGCAAGGTCGATTCCGACTCGTCCAAGCAGGCGGCGGAGGACATCACCAAAAGACTCGATGGCGTCAAGACAGTGAAGAACGACCTTGAGGTAGTTCCCCCGTCTACACGCGACGCGGTGGAAGACAAGGATGATGCCATCACAACGCGCGTCAAGGAACACATCGCGATGGACTCACAACTGAAGAAAACCGATATTGCAGTTCAGACTAACGCAGGGGTCGTCTCCCTGACCGGCGAGGTCAACAACATCATGACCAGTGCCAACGCGTCCTGGGCCACTAGGCAGGTTCCCGGCGTAAAGTCTGTCAAGAACGATCTCACAGTGAAGGAAAAAGCCTGAGACCTTGAGAAACGCCTCACTCGTTTCAATTCGAAACGAGCGAGGCAACGCTTTCGCATGCACAGCATCATTTAAGGAGGCTCCGTCATGAAGAAGCTCATCGGTCTGTTCATATTCGCAGTGATCATCAGTGTCGGAATGGCATCCTACTCCTACGCGGCTAATGACATGGCCGCACCAAGCTCACAGACGGTTAAAGGGGACCTACTGAAAATCGATGGAGAGTTTTACGTGCTGAAGAAGATGTCCGGTAAGGAAATCCGCTTGCATGTAGACAAGACTAGTACCTTGGACGGCTCCATCAATGTCGGCGAAAAAGTCGAGGCCCAGGCCACGGAAAAAAACCACGCAGTGTCCATTAGACACCTACAGCCAAAGGAGTAGGTTCCGTATACGAAAGTAGAAGTTCAGCCATAGAGGTTGGGCCAGCCCTCAGGGCTGGCCTCCTTGAAATTACTAGCGTTCCAACACCAGGAGGATTGTCTCATGCGTATCATCACATTGAAGGGCCTCATGGGGGCATTGGTTCTGGCGAGTGTCGGGCTAGTTGTATCTGCCTGTAATACGTCCAAGGCCACGGTCGATACGTTCGCAAAATTCACATCGAGCACGAGTCCTGGGTCATGGATCGACGCCGACGGGGTCATACAGGAAAGCCAAAAGGCGCGTCTGTTTGCCGCAGTTGCGTTCGAGAATCTGGAACAGGACATCGCGCGTGGCAATGGAGAATATGTCAGGTCGTTGGCCGTCTTGATGAACATTCCTGCCGGGGAACAAGACGAGTTTAGGAGTCTCTCACAGAGACAATATTCTCGCCTCTTTGCCTCTGATAAGCGAACGGCGGAAAGCTTGTTGGCTACATTGATCAGCAACAGGAAGGATCGATGACCGATAGTTAATAGTAGGAGTGTGGCACTAGCGGGAGACCATTCTCAGGACAAAGTTCGGCGAGAATGAATGCCTGGTCCGCGGGTAACAATAATTTTCTTCGTTAGGAGACACGTATTATGTTGATGTTCAAATCGTTCATCGTGTGTGGAGTCATCGCGGTCGGAGCGCTGTCTGTCGAGGCCGCGGACATGGAGCTGCAGCTGGTCGATAAGAATTGTTGGATCGAAATTTTCGAGGACGATAACTATGATGCCAATGACCCTCATGTGAAAATTCAAGGGCCGAAAGAGGTTTCGACTATGAAGAATCTTGAGGGTAAGGATTGGGCCAATGACATCGAGAGCGTCATCGTTGGTTCCAACGCCTCAGTCCATGCCTATGAAGACAAGGATTTCAAAGGCACAGAGATCACCTTCGCGCCAGGCCAGCGTGTTCCGAATCTTGGCAAGCTCGACATGGCAAACGATATCGAGTCGATGAAAATTAGCTGCCAGAAATAACCATTTTCGGAGAATCCTGGGGATGGGCATTGCATGTGCGCACTCCATTGTTCACTCATGGTCAACTTGGCCGGCAAGGTGGCAGGGTTCAGAGCCACGAAGGTGTTCAAGGCACACATTCCCTAAGAAGGATAGAACGTAGATAGTATGGATTTACGATCTGGACATCCTTTCTGGCGTTTGAAAAACGGCCTGCTTGCTGACTATCCCTCGCTTAAGTACGATGAATCCTGTGAGGTAGCCGTCATCGGTGGCGGAATCACGGAGGCCCTGGGCGCGTATCATTTGGGGCAGGAAGGGGTGGAGGCAGTCCTTGTGGACAAACGAGATATTGGCGTCGGCAGCACAGCCGCCAGCACAGCTTGTTGCAGTATGAAATTGACACCGAACTCCATGACTTAATTGACTCCGTGGGAGAGGCGCACGCGGTGCGTAGCTACAGACTTGACCTGGAAGCCATCGATACGGTGGAGCGCCTCAGTGGTAAATTGAGCGACGATTGCGGATTTGAACGGAAAACCAGCCTCTATCTCGCCAGCAGAAAATCGGATGTGAGTAAACTTCTGAAGGAACATGACACGCGCAAGGCCTTTGGTTTTCATGTCGAGTATTTGGAAGCGAAGGATATCGAATCACGCACGTCATTTTCTGCCCCAGGGGCGATTCTGTCTTATGGGGATGCCCAAATTGACTCATTTCGTTTGACCCATCAGCTGCTTGAAGCAGCGAAGAAACATGGGCTACGTGTCTACGACCGCTCCGAGGTGTCCACGGTGGAGCCTTCCGATGAGGGTGTCGTTCTGCACCTGGAGTCCGGCTCTCGAATCAACGGACAACGAGTCGTGTTTGCGACCGGCTACGAGTCCCAGCAATACTTGAAGCAGAACGTGGGCGCCCTCAAGAGTACGTTCGCGTTGATTAGTGAGCCGTGTGACAGTTTCGAGGGATGGCCGGACCGTTCGCTGATATGGGAATCGGCGCGTCCCTATTTTTATCTCCGCACCACGTCGGATAGTAGAGCGATCGTAGGGGGTGACGATGTGCTCTTTGCCACTGCTCATAGGAATGATCAGCTGATTGCCAGAAAGACCAAAAAGCTACAGCGTCGCTTTGCCGACATGTTTCCACAAATTGACCTGGAGGTATCGCACACATGGGCGGGCACGTTCGGCGAGACGAAAGACGGCCTGGCGTATATCGGTCAGACTCCTGAATTTCCGCATGCCTATTTTGAGCTTGGCTACGACGGCAATGGCATCACGTTTAGCGTCATTGCGGCAAAGATTATCACCGACCTTCACCTTGGTCGACCGAATCCAGACGCCGATATCTTTCGGTTCGATAGATGAATAACGGGCCACAGAAGAATTACTGACCGGCTTCGTCAAACATAACTGAAACGATCTCACCTTCGCCCCTGTATCGCAGTTCGCAGGCCGAACCACCAACACCCCGATCGGCCGGTTTCCAAATGTCAGCTATGCTTCCTATGAGTGTGATCGAACAATCACGGTGACTCTACGCTCCTAAGAGCCTATCTCTCACTTCCTGCCAAGACGATCGATCATACGCAATCAGGAGCAGCCGTATGACCGGTCATGTGGACTCCCCTCTTCTTGTTGTACTGATATTAGAAGGAACGGATCATACAAACAGTCTCGTTCCCGCGGTAATGCTCAAAGAGCCGGCAGGTCGCTACCCTAATGACGTAGCGACCTGCAGGAGTTCGTTGAGCCAATAACTACTGTCGCGGGAGGTCTGCCTGTTTGAGACGGAGACGGTCATACGGCCAGCTTCATTGCCGTGACCGGCATTCCGGTCTTCATTTTGCCGAGCGGATCGACAACGCGTGATTCTGATCATTCACCTTCGCCTCAATACGATCACCCTTCTTGATTTCTCCCATCATCTCGGTCGTTTTATCTGTGTGTAAACGTACTTCCTTGCCGTCCTTCACCTTGACGAAATAGTTGCCGTCTTCGACGCGGATCAGTTCGCCTTTGATCGTCTTGGCACCGTCTGGACGGTTACTCCCCTTCTCATTGTCCACATTCTTTTGCTTATCATCATCAGATTGAAAACCTTGCTTATCAGTCACGGAGTCAGTTTTCATAACATCTGAAGCCCCAGGCGCATGCTCCGCCTGCACCGCATTGGACAGGCCGAGGCACAGCAAGAAACCACACGACAGGACACCGACAACTTTTGGAATAGATACCATGGGAGCCTCCTCGGTTAGATGGACAACATGCATACCTGTAACGATACTCTCTCCAGACTCTTGCTCGCTGAGCAATTTTGACCAGATCACCAAGAAGATGGCGATCGGTGCCACTACGGAGTTCGCGCTCGTGATGGTATTGGTCCCCATTTATTTCATCTTCGCGGGGCAGTTCGATCGCATTAGCAGACCATTCGCTTCTTGCCGTCCGGTAAGAGGGAGCGCATTCTTCAAATTCTGCGCCGCATGGATCATGCGGTCAGCGGATTTTTCAGCGGCTGGTTTCTTAGTGGGTTGCTGACTGCGGGGATGTATCCGGGAGGCTGGGCTCTTGCAGATGTGCCGTACTGGTTCCTCTTAGGTGTCGTGACGGGATTCCTGACGGTTGTCCCCTACCTGTCAGTGATAGGGTGGCCGCTTGCGGTACTCCTCAAGTATTTGGATGTAATCACGGGAGATACGGCGTCGTTTGGATGGCTGCCGGTCGTCGTGTGGCCGAGCCTGGTCAATCTGATGGTGCAGTTTGTAGAGAGTTGGATTCTCACACCCTTAGTGCAGAGCCGATCTATGGAGATGAGCGCGATCACGGTGTTGATCCATCGTGTTCATCGGCGGGGCTGTCGGCGGCTTCTATGGTTTGTTGCTCCCCATTCCGATCGCCGCCTGCATTAAAATTCTTATACAAGAGTTGATCCCGCCTGGGCTAGAGCGCTAGGCCACGAAGCGCTAGCCCTCTACACCATGTTCGGCGGCAGTAATGAGAAGAAGGGTTATATTGAGGGCTTCTCTTCAGAGGCTCGTGAGGTGGGCAACGACCGAGAACAAAGTCTGAGACCTTTTTTAACAGTCGATCAGCCCGCACTCTTTATGATAGTTCGTCGTGAAAGCGCGTAGTCGCATGGCGAGACGGGCGCGTGGAGCCGTGAAGAACTGAACCGTACTTGAACGAGTACGTTGAGGGACTGGCGAAGAACCCGCTTGCAGCAGAGGCGCTCATGAATCATGCGGGCTAGTCGGAGTCGGCAGATGGTCTAAGACGGAACCATTCTGCCGACTCTCACTAGTACAATCACTTACTACCACCGCATCAAGCGCTCCTACTTTCTGGAGCTTCAGTGGGCGATAGGTTGGTCCGTCAAAAACGAAATTGCGTGACCCTTAGTATCCACTTTCGCAAGAACATGCTCCCCTACTTTTGGAGTTAAACTTGATCTCTTTTCAGTACTGGAATTAACATGCATGCGCACCTCAGCCCCACTTGCTTCTCTGACGACAAAGTTTTCACCATCGATCTTCACTATTTCGCCCTTGACCTCCTTACCGGGTACAAACCTTTCTTTATCATCCACAGTAAATATCTTCCCCCCCGATTGACCAGTGTTGAGCTTGTCTGCAGACAACGCGACAGTCGACAAACCCAGGCACAGTAAGAAACCACACGACAGGACACCGACGACTTTTTGCATAGATACCATGGGAGCCTCCTCGGTTAGATGTACACCGCACATATCTCCTACGATACGCGCTACAGAGTCGTGGGAGCTGAGCAATATTGAACACACCGCGGAAATTTCTAGTTGTAGGAGTGCTCCCCTTGCGAGGCTGGAACGAGACGAGAAGGTGCGATCGAATTTAGTTGGAGCCTTTGGGGGCGGAAGATTGTGCGCTTGAGGTAACCGGCGCCACACCGACCTCTCGGTCCTGCGGCTTGAGTTGGGCACGAAGTTGGGAGATTCGCTGCTGAATCATATTGAGAATGGGCCGTTCGTTGACAGAGGCACTGTGGGCTTCTCCAAGAACATCTTGCCACACCTGCAGCGCATCGTGTCCTAGCCCCTGTTGCTCCAACACGAGGCCCACGTGATACGCCGCATAGGAGGAAGACGACGGACAGGCCGCGGCACGCATAAGGACCTGCTTCGCTTCATCCACTTGACCTTGTGCCCGTAGAATCGTGCTCAACCCGAAGGACGCGCTCACCAAACAGGCGTCTTGTCGAATAGCCGCTCGATACAATTCCGCTGCGCCCTGAGGGTCTCGTAGACGAGACCTGAGTTCGCCCATATTCTTTAAGAGCACGGGATCGCTGGGTGTTTGGGCGAAGGCCCTCTCGTACGATGCTCGTGCCCGGTCCGTCTCTCCCTTCGCTGCGAATGCGAGTCCGAGATTCCGTAAGACATCAGACCGTTCCGGTTCGAGTTGCAGGGCCGACTCATAATGTTAAATGGCAAGATCTAGGAGATCGCGATCCTGATGCAGGACCGCCGCCATCAGATGAAGGAGATGCGCGGTCGTAAGAAATGCACGAATTGGGACTTCCTTCTCGAGTAAGGTGAACGGCACCTCACGCGGCTGCTTGGCCGAAAAGGGAATGCGGTTCTGCTGTAACCAGTCGCGCAACCGAGACGCAGGGATGGAATAACTCAGGCCGGTTCGCATCATGGCCGTACCCAGCCGCTCACCTTGAGCATTCTTGACTTGCTCTAAATACGGCACGGTGTGGACAACCAACCCCGCGATCTCACCGGTTTCGCTATGCACCAGCGGCCCTCCGCTACTGCCGGCATTCAGCATCCCCACGGTTTGCACGAAGGGGATCGGCAGCCCAGCCGTTCTGGACCGTCCCATCGCCGCACCGGTAATCGTCATCGGAATGACCGATGCATGCAGCGTCAATCCTATTTGTAAGACATCGGGTACACGCGGATATCCGACGGCGATCGTCGGAGTGCCTTCGTCCGGAATCTGCGCCTCGGGATCGATAGCTTGATTGCGGATATAGACAACGAGTCTGGTGGAATCTTCCACCACGTGAGCATTGGTCAGAATCAGGCCCTGCTCCGAGATAAATACACCGCTGCCGAACGAGAAGGCATGGGATTCCTCGTTAATGCCCACGATCAGCACGGTCGCCGTCTTGGCCTAGCGATAGAGATCGCCCTGGGAAAAGACAACCCCCTGTCGGGAATTGAAACCAGAAACAGGAGTGAAACCAAGAAAAATACTGAGGCTTGGGAAGCAGTGACTACGCGAGGGAGAGACTTACTCTTACGAGGAAGAGAGTCCGCAGTGTGCGCTGTCTGAATCAAGAGCGCCATTACTGGTGCACACTTCCAAAAATTCATAAAAATATTCAACGCTTTCAAGTATGAAACACCGCACTTTCTGGCCGCCCAGTTGAGTCCTGCGGTTCCCGTCATGATTTATCCGAACTGAGCAATTCTGATCAGACTCGCTCCTCCCTGAGGCATAGCATTGAAAAAATACGCACTGTGAGGTCCAAGCGTTTTCTCGCATGCTCAACCAGGAGGACATCATGAATTGTGAACGATGCGGAGGACTGAAAATATTGGAGCATTTTTACGGCTCCTCGACTGATGTATCGGCGTGGATGTATGACGGCTTGCGGTGCATAAACTGTGGTTCCATCACAGCGTTTAAGATGGGAGAGCAAGACATGCACTATGTGAGCCCCCGTCATCTCGCATCAGGAGTTCGAGCAGGATCTCGCAGCTAAGTCACCGCAAGTAAGAGTGAGCGTGAGCAGACCGATGCATCAGCGGTCTCCGACGAAACCACGAAAGAAAAGACGGGGTGCCGCAGTACCGGCAAGGCAGGCAACGCTGAGATCAGGAAAGAGAATAGCAAACGTTCCGATGGCTATGTAACCCGCCTCAGCGCTCTATATATAGAGACTGTGAGCAATTGTGACCAGATCACCTAAGGAGATAGCTGCTAGTTTAGATATCGGCAATAGAAAATAAAATGACTCTAAGAAGAAGGAGCACTGTCATGAACAAACTTCTCACATACTTTGCACCGGCCGTTCTGTTGACCGTTGGGTTGATGGGTTGCGCGGCAGACCGCACATCCTCCTCCACGACTGAGCCTATAAGACCCATCTTTCAGTCCCAATCGCCGGTCATCGAAGGCCAAGTCGTACGGAACGAAGGTAACGCCTATGTCATTAGGGAACTATCCGGACGACAAACACGCGTCGCCTTCGACAGAAAAACCGTGAAAGATAATATCGTGCTCGGGGATACCGTAGCCGCACGATTCGATGGTCTGCCTTCAAGTGCCTATGCGACTTCGATCACACGCGGCACAGGGAAACCGACTCCGCCATCAGCCAACACTTCGCCTCGCTTCCAAACAGTTGAAGGTATTGTCCAGCAGCAGGACGGGACCGATTACGTGATCAAAGAGAATTCCGGCAGGGATGTGCGTCTCCATGCGGACAACGCGACCAGACTCGATCGAGACATCCGAACAGGAGACAGGGTGGTAGTCATGACGAGCACGATGATGTCCGATGCCTCAATGTACAGTATTTACAAACTCGGCAATCCTAACGTCATTCAAGGGGAAGTCGTGCGGGTTGAGGGGGACGGGTACGTCATCAGAGATTCAGGCGGCAGAGACATGCGTCTCCGAGTAGACAACACGACCAGATTCGATCGGAACATCACGGGAGGAGACAAGGTCATGGCGATTACGAATCCCATGCCTTCCGATGCCCCGTACGTGACGACCATGTACAGACTCGACAGTCCTCACCTCGTCCAAGGGGAAGTCGTATGGACTGACGAGAACGGGTACGTGGTCAGGGACTTGACGGGAAGGGACATACGCCTTCAATCAAACTCTACGACCGTCCGGAACGATAACATTCGCGTGGGGGATAGAATCATCGCGGATACAGGTTCATCGTCTTCCGTCCATGTGGATTCGATTGCTAAACGATGATTCCTGTTTCTTCAGGATCGTGACTAATGCCGTGGGATTCAGTCTGACTGGAATAAGTCAACGGAGGGCCCTTCTATAGGTGCTTCAAACGATATGCTGAACAGCTGAGCAATTGTGGCCAGGCTGCACACGATGAAATTGCTAACTGGTGCATACCTTCACATGATGAGGCCGTAAACGGCCAAGGAGTGGATTCATGAAGACACATTACGTAGTCACACTCTGCGCCACTCTGGTTATCGGAGCCATGTTCATCACGTCGCCGGTGACCGTTTCTGGTAAGGCCACTGAGAAGACACCGAACGCGCAAGAATTACCACAGAAAGGGACGAGCTATGCTCCTGTTGATCTCAAGGAGGACTTTGCCGTCGTCATGGCTCGCATGAAAGCCGCAAAGCCTGAGATCATGAAGCGGCAGATGGATTTGCTCAAGGAGCGGTATGACCTCGCGAACCGGGCGGCCAAAGATGTCACGATGTCCCGCGGTAAGCCTGTTCAGGAAGGGATACGAGTCATACTTCCGCAGGGATTGACCTGGGAAAAACTTCAGGCCATGAGCTCCGAAGAGATCCGGGAGAAGGATTCATTTCCGGCTGGATTCTTTCCGCTTCCGCATCCCAACCATCCTGAAGGAGGAATGGTGTTCCCCACGTTCCAGATCGAGGAGATTCAGAAGCAGGAGGGCCGTGATCTCACGCGCTTCGACCTGGACTTCGACCTGCCGGCCCATTTCTTACCGGAGTTCCCACCCCCCATCTATCTGACAACCAGGCCTGATCTCGGTGACGTATCACAGGGTAAATTGGTGACCATCGACAACTATTATGAATTCTTCAACGGAATTCTGAATCCAAAACAGCTCGAAGGTTTGCGGCTGCTCGTCACCACATTCCCGCAGCAGCAATTCAACCAGACGGAAGACCGTCGTACCGTCCGTCCTAGCCGTGGCGTGACCTGCTTCGAGTGTCATGCGAATGGCCACACGAACGCCAGTACCCATCTGGCTGGAGATATCCGCCCGCAGGAGTTTCGTCATCGAATTGATACCCCCACGTTACGCGGCTTGTACATTCAGCGGCTGTTTGGCTCGCAGAGAGCGCTGAAGACCGTGGAGGATTTCACTGAGTTTGAGCAGCGTGGCGCCTACTTCGACGGGGATCATGTGATCGGGGCCAAAAAGGGGGCCAACATTCTCGAACGAGGGAGCCAGGTGCACTTCATGGCAGAGTTCCAGGAACTCCTGGACTTCCCGCCGGCGCCCAAACTAGGCATTGATGGCAAATTGAACCCCTCAAAGGCCACCTCGGCTGAGAAGCGAGGGCAGATTCTATTCTTTGGCAAAGCGACCTGCGCTGGCTGCCATCAGGGGCCCTATTACACTGACAATTCCATGCACAACTTGAAGGTGGAGCGCTTTTACAAGCCGCGGATGATCAATGGACGCATGGCGAGCGCCGATGGCCCCATCAAGACGTTTCCCTTGCGAGGCATCAAGGATTCGTCTCCGTACTTGCATGATGGGAGGTTGCTGACCTTAGAGGATACCGTGGAGTTCTTCAATCTTGTGTTAGGAACACAGTTGACGACTGAAGAGAAACAGGACCTGGTGGCATTTTTACGTGTGCTTTAACTGTCATAGGGAAACGACGTTGAAGAATTCTCGCCACGGAAGGACGCTCAGACAGCCATGGCGGTGACCGTTTGAACAATCGAAGAAACACAAGAGGTGGCACATGAAATTGAGTCATGACTACGACGTCAAGCCGTTCGACTTACACGGGCTGGTCGGGATTTCTGATCGAACGATCGAGATGCATCTCAAGCTGTACGAGGGATATGTGAAGGCCGCGAACCAGCTCACGACCCAGATTGGCGAGATGCTCAAAGATGGACGGATTGATCAGGAGGAAATGCCGGCGTATTCCGAGCTGACCAGACGGCTGGGATTTGAATACAACGGGATGGTCTTGCACGAATATTACTTTGAGAATTTGACCACAGGAGGAACCAGGAATCCCGATCAAGGCTCCTTGTTTTTGGGAGCTGTAGAAGACAGCTTCGGCACCTATGACATGTGGAAATTGGACTTTTCCAGCGTGGGGAAGATGCGAGGAGTGGGCTGGGCCATTTGTTATGTGAATCCACACAGTGGCCGACTCTCGAATCACTGGATCAGTCTGCATGAAAATGGAAATGTAGCCGGCTTCATTCCTGCTCTCGTGATGGATGTATGGGAACACGCGTATCTTCTCGATTACACACCTGCAGAGAGGGCGTCCTACATCGAGGCGTTCTTCGCCAACATCGATTGGAAGTCAGTGGAGAAGCGGCTGCAATTCTGCGAGCCGGCTTTGGTAGAAGCAGTCCGAGGATGACCGGAAAGCCTTGGGCGATTCGTGATCGACACAATAGAAACGGGGGCACTCCCCGACAGGAGGAAACTGTGAAAGCAACCACAACGATAACGGCGCAACCTGGAACAACGGCGTCCCGCACTCCCCGACAGGAAGGCATCATCAAAGAAGCCATCGGGCTGACCGATGTGAAGACGCTCAGGGCTCGTGCACGACAAGGAATTGAAGACGGCGCGATGACAGCGGGGTACAAGGCCAAAGCGGAGACGGTGATCAAATTACTGAATGACGCCCTCGCCACAGAAATCGTCTGCGTCTTGCGCTATAAGCGCCATTACTTCATGGCCACCGGGATCAGTTCCCTCAGCGTGAAGGGTGAGTTTCTCCAGCATGCCACCGAGGAACAAGTCCATGCCGATCAATTGGCCGAACGCATTGTCCAACTTGGGGGTGAGCCGAATCTCTCCCCTGAAGGGATGCTGAGTCGGAGCCATTCAGAATATGTCGAAGGAGCGTCGTTGGTGGAGATGATCACGGAAGACCTGATTGCCGAACGAATCGCGATCGACAGCTATCGTGAAATGATTGCCTATGTCGGCACGGACGACCCCACCACGCGTAAAGTTTTGGAGGGGATACTTGCCCAAGAAGAAGAGCATGCAGAGGACCTGGCCAGCCTCCTGAAGGAGCTGGGCCCGTAAGCGCATGCTCAAGATCCGGGTCATTAGCCGGGCAGGAACGGAGAGGCCATTATGGGGAAAGCGATCATTCTCTGATTCCTGGGAGTTCCGTTCACGTTGCTCGTCGTCCTCTGAGCATTCGGTGTCCTTCGATAAGATGACACGTGGAGGGCCGGATAGCGAAAAAGGAGCCTTATGATTATCGAGATCGCCCTGTGTGTGGGCGCCGTAGCCTTGGCCGTGCTGGTCGGCTCGCTGGTTCCACTGTTAATACAACTCAGGAAACCGGTGGCGCAATCAGAATACCTCTTGGTCCGCATGAACGTCGAGCTGCCGTTGTTGCTCAAAGAGATGCGGGCGGCAATAGAGAATCTGAACAGGCTCATCGAGCATGCGCGGGGTGGGGTCGAGCATGCGACAGTGCTGCTGCATGCGGCGGGGGCACTCGGCGACACTGTGCAACGGGTCCAAGAGACGATGCAGGGTACGAGTCGATCGTTCCTGATCAGGCTGGTCAGCCTGGTGGCGGGATTCAAGGCCACGACGGGCGTCATTAAAACACACATTCACCGAGAAGAAGGAGCAATCAATGGGAAATGACAGAGTGTGCTCACAGGGAGCGGTAGGATTGGCCTTTGTGATCAGAGGATTGGCGGGTGCCGTGGTGGCTCTGTTGCTGGCGCCGCAGTCCGGTCGTGAATCACGGGAGCAGAAACGACTGTCCGGTGAGAAAACGGCCTGACGGTGGGCACGTGGGTACAGATGAGGGGCAGCGGGGCCAATGCGTTAACAATGAGTAACGAGATGAATACCCTCGAGATTTTTATGCTGGTCTGCTTCTTGGCATACTGCCCCCTTGGCCGCACAGCGCCAAGGAGAAGATAGCCCCAGCGAGGGACTGAGCAACATTCTTCTAGTCCTGGCCATCCTGCCCCTGACCGTTCGATTAGGCCGGCGGGTACTGAACGATTAGTTACGACCCTTCGAGCCCTCGCCAAAGTCTTTATCCGTGACCCCGGACCTCGGCGTCGCTCGGGAAAAGCAGGCTGTATGACCTCATGCAAAGGACATGACGATGGAAACCTTAATGATTCTCAGCATTGCGCTTATCATTAGCCTCATCACGCTCGGCGTCATGGTGTTCGCCTATAAAGCATCCCCTACACAACCCGCAAAGAGGTGACCAATCTCAGCTCTCTCCAAGTCACGGTCGGAAAAAAGAGGCCGTTCAGCTAACGCTCATTCTCGAGAGGTGGGCACTCGTGGTCGACATGGCGTTGCAAATGTGGATATCCAACCGATTGCGAGCGATGAGACGGAAGAAGGACGTCACATGAATCGTCGCGCGTCGAAATTAATCTGTGCGCGGGATTGTGATCGACATGATCATGGGTGAACTGCTGTGGGCAGGGACAACGTAAGTATGCAGGATCTGGATATCGGCTTCATATCATTCTTGTTGTTGGGGGCAGTCGCCGCCTTCGCTGCAATCTATTATTCATTCGGGATGTTACGTAAATGGTTGGGACAATGGACTCGGGCCACCAACAGCCTTGTCCGCAAGACGATCGCCCACGATGCATCTCTCGATGAACACATCGCCACTCAATGGACTGAAGGCCGCCTGCGATTGGACTTTCTTCTGGCCCTGATCAAACAGCTGGGGGTCTCGTTGGAGCAGAATGTGGAGACGTTGCGCCGGCTCGATCAAGCCGATCCCCTGTATGACCGCGAAGCCAGCACGATGGTAAAGCCTACCCTGCGACGCTTCACCTTCGACCGACATCTGCGGGACGAGTGTCGCATACTGATCCCTTCGCTGCAGTTCTGTGCCCAGGATCTTGCACAATCTCAGGGCTTAGACATGACACAGAAATTGAAGGTCCTTGCCGAGATCCAAACTGCGATCAACTCGGCTGATCACAGCTGAGAGGCCGAGAGATACGATTATCGATATTCCAAGGAGCTATTGCTCAGGATACATTGGCACACGGTGAATGTGTCCTCGTCAGTGATCACGGGAGGTATTCTCATGCACGTTACACTCGCGTTCGCGTTGTTCTCAGTCCTATCGGTTAGCGCCCCTGTATTCGCACAAAGTCCTTGCGTAGACTGTCTTAAGGCGGCTCAGGAACAACTAAAGCAATGCCTCGGTAACGCCATTAGCCAAGAGGATAAGAAATCTTGTGCGGAGAGACAAGCGGCAAAAGCGACGGCCTGCGAGAAGGGTGAATGCGAGATTGAAAGGGCCAAGAATACGAATAGACCTGACGGCCTCCCACAGAAGAAATAGCGAGTTCGTGAAAGGAGACTGTGGAATCCGGAGGCCCGCCTTCCTTCACAAACATCTGTCGCCCGCTAATTGACAAAAGCACCCCCGTTCTTTCAAACAAGCCCCACCTAGAACCAACTACGTGATGTAAGGAAATCTGCGATGGCTAGCGAGCAACCTCCGCAGTTTGACCCCAAGATCTTTCGCTCAAAAGTTGGCCACGGCAAATCGCTGCTGCTGACCAGCAAACCTCAACTGATCATTTCGCAAGGAGATGCGGCGGATGCCGTGTTCTACATTCAGACCGGCCAGGTCAAGCTCACCGTGCCGTCGGAGCAAGGCAAAGAAGCCATCATCGCGATACTGGAGCCGGGTAATTTTTTCAGCGAAGGATGTCTCGCCGGACAGCTAATGCATATGGCCACGGCGACTGCCGTGAAAAAATCCACTCTCGACCGCATTGACAAACAGGCGATGCCCGTGTGCTCCACGACAAACCCAGCTTCTCCGAGCTGTTCCTCACGCATCTCCTATCACGCAATATTCGCATCCAAGCGGACTTAGTGGATCAACTTTTTAACTCGAGCGAGAAGCGGCTGGCTCGGATACTGCTGTTAATGGCCCATTTGGGGAGAGAAGGCAAATCGGAGGCAATCATTCTGAAGATCAGTCAGGAAATGCTGGCCGAAATGGTCGGCACGACGCGCTCACGGGTAAGTTTCTTCATGAAGAAGTTCCGGAAGTTTGGCTTCCTGCAATACAATGATGGTGTCCACGTGCACAGCTCCCTCCTTAGTGTCGTCCTCCACGACTAGCCGGGTTATGAAACTGTACCCCGTTCTTCGGTTTGCCTACCTGTCTGATTATTTGCTCAAATGAAACTAACCCTATGAACCATGCTGCCAGGACCGGTATGAGACGTGGTTGCAGGCATACTTCGCGCCGTCCACGAGCTTGCGCGAGGCCGAGGAGGACAATAGATCAAAAGCCTTGGCTATCTGTGTGACGATCTCATCTCAGACAACTGCGCTCAAAGCTCACTTCTTCGCGCTCACCATACGGACCAAGGCGCCTTATATACTGACCTGAGATCGCCTTTAATCCTGCGATGGAACCGAAGAGTATTCCACCGAAGGAGCCACTTCTTCAAAATTCAACGGTCTTCAATGTAGCTTCACTTTGTCGTCGAAAATAAGACATGAGGATGCAGAAACCCGGAGTCGATTTTTTCGACCAAAACCGGGCATCCTCCAGCTTCTTCAATCATCTGACGGTACGTCTCGACCGGCCATGAAGCAACCATTTCCCCTTTGGTCATGCGTGTCACATAGACAGATATCAATTCCTGCACATGAGCCAGGTGAGACTTCCACGAATGCTTAGCGACCGATTCCATGATCACGAGCTTCCCCCCTGCCTTGAGGACGCGGAAACACTCCTTCAGTAGGCCTGGCCACAAGTTAATCGGGATCAGATACATGACATGGGAAATACAGACGGCATCGAAGGTCGCTGAAGAAAGAAGACCGATATCGTGACTGAAAAATTCCGTCCGAGGGATTGCAACCTTTCTCGCATGGTTGATTTTATCCTGATCAAAATCAATCCCCACAGCCTTATGCTGTGAGCCAGGTTCCTCGGTCAACCAAAACAGCAGTTGTCCATCGCCACACCCAACATCAAGAATGCGCCCAGTTTTGGGAAGCACTTCCAAGAATTTTTCGAATGGGCAGGTGAGAAATCTAATCAATACTCGAAACTGCACACTACGCGGACACAGAGTATACTGAGTCCAAAGACGATAAACATTTCTCACTGTCCTCATTGGCATGCTGTCCTCCTCAAGCGCGGCATTTCCCCTTCGATTTCGCCTGCTGTTAACTCTCGGGGGGTGCGGCACCTGTTGCAGCGACCCTCAAGTATTCCGTTCCGACCGTCTTTACCCACACGAAATACGAGGAAATATCGACGGTTTCCACAATGGTTACAGATAGGACCTTCCAAATCGCGCAGCACCGGCAACCCTTCAATGGTCTGATCCATCTGCCTAACGGGAACTGTCGTGAAGGGGGTATGATTGATCTCTTTCTTCATTTGACCCTCTCTTTCTGAACCCCAAAGTCGCATGGGCTCTCCAGGAAGCACTCCGGGCCATACCTGTGATCCTACAGCAAGGTGCAAGACTCAAACCGCTATACCATATTGAGACTCTCGCATCAGATAACTTCAACATTATCAATGAAGATGGACATGCGGCTTCATCCCCGCAAGCCAGATAATTGGCTACAGATATCGAGAGACAAGTGGACTAGCTGTATGCCACTGAGGACAGTCTCTACACATGGTACTGATGTATAAGGAAACTGTGTGGAAGGAACACCTTGTCCACTAGGGACAACATGTCTAACTAAAAGATGAGTGTCTCTAATAAATGATGGATCTGCGTTCGACTATTTCTTCGTAGTGACGATCTCGACTCGACCTTCTCGCCGCACGACATTCACACGTACATCTTCCGCCTGACGTTCAAGCGAGAGATCCACTGTGGCGTCTCCAATCGTGAGATTTTTTATCTCAATGTGCTTGAGGAACGGCGGCAAGACCGGTTGCGAGAACGACAGTCGGGCCAGTGGAGCGTCAATTCGCAAACCAAGACAGGATTGAAGCAGCAGGAACAGTGCAACCGAAGACCACGTCTGAGGACTACAGGCCACCGGGTACAGCGTGGGCCCCTCACCGGGCCGGCGCGAGAACCCGCACAACAGTTCAGGTAGCCGATGAGAATCGAGAAATCGGCTGGAGTCGAAGAGACCGGAAAGAATCTTCAAGGCGCCTTGTTTGAATCCGTAGGAAGCCATGCCCGCGGCTATGATGGCATTATCGTGCGGCCAGACAGATCCGTTGTGGTACGACATAGGATTGAAGCGGATCTCCGTTTCGGCGACGGTTCGGACACCCCATCCGTTGAAACAGGCCTCGGTCATTAAGGTCTTGGCCGTTCTTATACCATGCTGTCGAGTGGCGATCCCCGTCCAGAGGCTGTGGCCGGCATTCGACGTCTTGACTCGACAGGGCTGCTTGAGCCCGTCCAAGGCCAAGGCATAGGACGAGAGATCGTTGCACCAGAAAATTCGCTCGAACTGAGCACGAAGCCTGGCCGCCTCTTTGAGGAGACGGCGGGCTTGGTCCGTATGGCCCAGCATCAACGCTAATTCAGCTGCGCGCCGTTTGGCGGCAAACACATACCCCTGTACTTCACAGAGCGCAATGGGTCCTTCCGCCGGGCTGCCATCTGCGTGAAACACGGCATCCCATGAATCTTTCCACCCTTGATGGATCAGCCCCCCCCTCGACCGGCGGCTGTACTCCACAAACCCATCGCCGTCGAGATCGCCTTCACGATCAATCCACTGTAATGCCAGTTCGATATTCGGCCAGATGTGCCTGATGAACGGCCGATCGCCGGTCCGTTCATAATACGCTCCAGCCAGCATGACGAATAGCGGTGTCGCGTCAACGCTGCCGTAGTAGCGGCCGTACGGAATTTCGTTGAGTGCCGCCATCTCTCCCTTGCGGGTTTCATGCAAAATTTTTCCGATCTCTGCATCCTGCTCTGGAATCACTTCCCTCGCCTGAGTCGCCGCCAGATAAGCCAACACACCACGGGCGATGCTTGGATTGACCCAGAGAAATTCAAATGCAGTAATGAGGCCGTCGCGCCCAAATGGGGTGCTAAACCAGGGGACCCCGGCGTAGGGATAGGGGCCATCGGGCGTGTCGGCAACCATCATGTGGAGGTCGGCAAACGAGCGGCTCAGCCATGCGTTGAATTGCTCATTCGACGTCACGATCAGGCAATCATCAGCTTTCGCGGCGTGGCGTGCGCGCTCTACGATGTCGAATGTGCCTTCATACGAGAGATCACAGGTGAGTGGTTTGTCGATGTCGCAAGAGATCGTGAGATCCCACTGGGCGACTTCTCCCGCTTGTAAGAGCGTGTCACAATGGATCTCACCGGGAAGGACCGTAGTCGGAGCCGGTACACAGCGGATGGTGACCCATCGATCCACACGATCTAGCCCCTCATATCCGAGAGACATACCATCTTTAAAGGTGATGGCTTCCAAACGTCGGCCTCGCCGACTTCGCTTTGTCCCGCGGACTTCGAACAGATCGGCAAAATCGGCCTCCACTGAGAAAGAAATCCGAACCGGAATGGAACGGAGGCTATAGTTGTGGACTCGAAGACGTTCGAAACAATGCCCTTGCCACAAGAACCGAGTCCGAGACAGGTGGAGGACACCGCCCAATATCTCTTCCTGCCCTGACTGGGTCAGGTTGGGATTCGTCAGATCAACGCTCAGCAAGACGTCCTCTTCTTTGACGGTCGAGCTGAGCAGCAATGGCCGCTCTCCATTGATGGCCAACTCGAACCGCGACAGAAAGCGAGTGCCTCCGTGGTAGAGGCCTTGCGAACCTGTTCTGATGGAATGAATGTCGCCGTTTCCGTCGAACACACCGAACGTATCGCCCTGCTTCAAAACTTCAATGTGGTCATCGGTCAATGAGGAGGAGGTGATGACAATGCTACATTGATCGTTCCGACGATACACGTTTTTCATAAGGCCCTCTTATCGATTTCGGATTGACCGGCTCAACCAGCTTCCGAGGAAGGCTGTCAGCAGAAAGGTCACGGCAATGCCTGCTATTCCCGTCGATTCACCAAATCGCTCTGTAATCTGCCCAAACACGCTGATTCCACTGATGGCGGCTGTCATCGCACCTGTACCATAGAGCCCGAGAACGCGCCCCACCATCATGCGAGGCGTCAGCTCTTGCACGACACCCCAGGCAATGGGAGTAAAGGCTCCCATCCCCGCTCCGATCATGATCATGAGAATGCTGACGACATAAATGTCTTTCATCCAGACGAGCGCCACAATCGCCAGCCCACTCACCGCACTCGCCCAAAAAATGATATTGACTCGGTCGGCGAGAGTCCGTTCCGTACACCACAGAAGCACGACCGACATGACGAGCAATCCGATTCCCAGGGACGACCACAGGTAGCCTACCTCGACCGGCCCCAGTCCTAACAGCTTTCTCGCGAAAACAGGAAACAACGTCGAAAGCGCGCTAGCGCCGAATCCATAACATCCCGCAGTCAAAATCAGCAGCAGAATAACCCGTTGCTTGGTCGCAACAAAGGCCAGGCCCTCTTTGAAGTCTTGCCACGCTGACCCACCGGTCGTCTCTGGTTCTGCAGCAGATGGCTGGCCGGCTCCCAATCGCACCATCCCAAGGCATAATGCGGCCACGAAATACGTTGCCCCATTCAGACATAGTACTTCCTGCGAACCAAACAACGCGATCCCTACGCCGCTCACTGCCGGACCGAAAATGATTCCCAGACTGGTCGTACTCTGAATCAGTGCATTCGCAGCGGTAAATTGCGCGCGAGGAACGATCATCGGCACCGACGACGTCAGCGCCGGGCTGAACATCGCCATTGCCATGGCATCAAGGAAGACAAGGCCATACAAGAGATTGACGGTAAAGGTATCAGTTGACACCGCACAGGGAATGATGCCCATCAGCACAGCCCGGAATACGTTCGATCCAATGAGGAAGAATTTTTTCGGTAACCGGTCTACATACACGCCGATGAAGGGACCGAGCACAATCGGCGGAATCGTATGAATGAGTCCGATGATGGTCGTTTTCACCGGCGAGCCGGTAATCGAATACACAAACCAGAGGAGGGCAAGATTCGAGACGCCGTCGCCGACTTGGGACACCAACTGACTGAGCCATATCAATCCAAAATCTCGTGTGAAGAGCAAAGGGCGGGGGGGTACGGCGGGGACATTTTCCTGTGAGACGTTGTGCTGAGAGGTACGGTTCGGTATGCGGATGGCCCAAGGTTTCACCCCTCACTCTCGATCTTGACCTTATCCGTCTTCACAGCTTTTACCCCAGGAACCTGCTTCGTCGCCTCTACGGCTTCCAGCACAATGACTTGGAATCGTACGGCGCCACTGAGTGACACCACTCCCTGTTCCGTCTTCACATCAAAATTGGCCGCAGTCACGGTGACACTTTTGGCAAATTGTTCTTTGACATGACGGGTAATGATGTCGTCTTGTTTGTGGGCGATCAGATCCAGCTGATCTTTGGTGACCTCCAGCTTATTCGATACAGATTTCACAGTGGGGACCGTGCTCGCAATTTCCGTCGCCGCGATCTTTTCCGCCTCGGTGGACACTTTCCCCGTCAGCGTCACCTCATCCGATCCGGCCTCCACTTCGATCTCATAGGGAAAGAGGCGTGGATCTCCCAGCAACGCGAGCTTGATCGTGAGAATCAGCGAAGAAACAGGTTTTCTCCCGGTGTTCTCTTTGCCCTTCTCTCCCCCGTCTTCTCCGCTCTCCTTCTTTGTCTTTGTCTCATCACTCCTGATTGTCGGCGTATTTGGCAGAACCTGTTTTGGGTCCTGAGTAGATGGCTCAGTCGAAGACAGTTCCTTTTGTCCCTTGGCAGGAGCCTTGGAGTCCAACCCTTTATTATGGTCGGCAGACGATTGAGCTGATAGGACCGACCGCTGCTCACACTGGGCAAGCACCGGATTCGTCAACTCAGCGATGAGCAGGATCGACAGGCACAGTGCCGGAAGCACTACCCCCTGTCTCAATATGATGCGCATGAGCCGGGACCATCTCACATCTCTCAGGTTCATTTCCATCGAAATCAGCCTAAGCGATGAAACACGATGGAACCGACTCACGCCGGAATAAGATCGGGAGCCGTCGTGTCGTGGCGTCGTCGACTAAACGCAGCTGCAACGGTCGCGGTGCCCAACAACAGCACCCCGATACCCACAAGACTCGTTGCAGGTCCTATGGCATCTGCCACCCAACCGAACCCAGCCATCCCGACCATGGCGGCAGCCATAGCACCGGCGCTGAAGGTGGTAAAAACACGACCTAAGAGAGGTTCAGGCGTCAATTCTTGCAACATCGCCCACACAACCGGCGTGAAGATGGCGGTGCTGCCGCCGAATATGATGATAAGAACAGCAGCCATAATCGGCCCCTGGAACATCCCCAGCGTGCACACCGCGATGGCACCAACGGCCAAAGCTGCAGAAACCAACCGTAGGCGGTTTTGGAGATCGCCCTGATTGATCCAACCCAGCCAGGCGGACGCAGCCAGCATGCCTATCCCAAGCGATGACCACAGCCACCCGAGTTCGACGGAACTCGCATCGAATAGCTGCGTGGCAAACACCGGCAGCAAGAGCATAAACGCGCTCACGCCCAAACTGTAAAGGGCAGCGGTAAACATGAGGAGCAGTACGGTTCGATGCTGGACGAAAATAAATCGAAATCCGACCAACATATCTTGGAAGACCGTGGGTCTATCGGCCGATCTCACCTGCGATTGCAGCGTCTCACGCAGGCGAATCGGCATGAGGCACAACGCCGATACCAAGAACGTGGCCGCATCGAGATACAACACATTTTGGGCTCCTATCATGGCAATGCCCACTCCACTAACGGCAGGTCCAATCAGGAGGCCTATGTTTGTTGTACTTTGAATTAACGCATTGGCGCCGGTCAACTGAGCGCGAGAAACGAGAAGTGGAACAGCTGATGACAACGCAGGACCAAAGATGGTGGAGACAATCGATGTCAGGAACACGAGCACGTAGAGCCGTTCAAGCGTCAAGGCATCAAAGGCATAGAGTAAGGGAATGAGCATCACCGACCCAGTTCGGATGAGATCCACCCAGATCATCACCGGCTTTTTCTTCATCCGATCAAGATAGACCCCAATGAGCGGGCTAAAAATCAATGGGGGAATCGTTTGGAGCAATCCGATCAATGTCATCTTGAAGGCCGACCCTGTGAGTTCATACACGAACCACAACAGCGCCACCTTGTTCATGCCATCGCCAATCTGAGACACGACCTGTCCGGAAAACAGAAGGCCAAAATCCCTCGTCCTCAACAAATCCCACCCGGATCCTGCCCGATCTTTCACCACCTTATCGTGGTCAGCCACACTAAAATCTCCTCTATGTCTTTTGAACCTAAGCCACTCAGCATATCATGCCATGCTTACACGTTGCTGGAGAATGTCGGCCAGGATCCAAAACTCGCGGCCTCTGTCTCCCGTTCACCTGTGCGACCAAGCGCCAGCTGTTCATACACCCGGAGATAGTCCTGTGCCATTCGTTCAACGCTGAACCGCTCCTCGAACGCGAGACGACATCGTCGACGATCAATTTTGGGAATACCTTGGATGGCCGCAGTCATCTCGTCGAGCCCCTCGCAGACGAATCCTGTCTCAGTATCATCAATGATTTCAGGTATGGAACCACGCCGATAGGCCAGCACCGGCGTTCCGCAGGCGAGCGCTTCAATCAGCACCAGGCCAAAGGGTTCTGGCCAGTCGTAGGGACAGACGAGCGCCATGGCATTCCCCAGAAATTCGTTCTTTTCTGCGTCTGTAATTTCACCGACAAACTCAATTAATGGATGAGAGAGCAACGGCTCGATTTCGGCTTGAAAGTATTTCTGATCCGCTGGATCGACTTTCGCCGCAATCTTCAACGGAATCCCTACTCGCTTGGCGATCTCAATCGCATGATCCGGTCGCTTCTCTGGGGAGATACGGCCCAGAAATGCCAGATAGCTTCCGGAGTTTGGGTGCATGCTGTAGAGATCCTTCGGTAAACCATGATAGATGGTCGCCTGCCAATTCGTCCAGGAGACTGGTTTTCGTTGGGCATTTGAAATCGACACCATCGGCATCTCCGCGTACTCACGAAACACCGGTTGCAGCTCAGGCAAGTCGAGCCGGCCATGGAACGTGGTCACCATCGGGATCGGATTCCGCCGCCCGAGAGGAAATCCTAGGAAATCGAGGTGAGAATGTATCACGTCGAAGTCGCCGCTTTTTCCCAACGCCTGCTCCATCAGCATCGTCATCGGTGCGTCGCGGTTAAAGATCCCTTCGTTTAGACGAAGCGCGTGATTGCAGATCGCTTCTAGACGCGCAGCCGTGGTCGAATCTCCGCTCGCGAACAGGGTCACATCATGGCCGAGCCGTACAAGCTCTTCCGTGAGATACGACACGACCCGTTCCGTTCCTCCATAGAGTTTTGGTGGAACACTCTCCCATAAGGGGGCAACCTGAGCAATTCTCATCGGATAGTTCCTTTCATCCTTGGTGTAGTGTACAGATCGCAGTGTGACAATTCTCTAACCCATTTCATATGCATATTCATGATGTACTATCCTGATATGTTCCTGTGGCAGTTACGACCGACGAGGTTCTGTGTTCAAGGCCCGACGTTGCACACCGACTTTTTCTTTTCCTGCCATACCGTGAGCGGCAGGCCCCCCGCTTGCAGGCGCGGATACACCCATCGCACCACAATTGACACATCGCCATTCACCAAAGGCCCAGCATCCGACGGAGGTCCCACCTACACTGGCACGTTCAGCCACGACCAGCCCAGCACACCGTTCACATCGCATGGGTCCTCCTCTCTCGTTCGACGTCATGGGCACTTCCCACAAGGCCTGTGACTTATATTCCGGTTACTTGTCCGGATACACAACCCTCTTGCGCCTGTCGAACGGCGGCGAGTAATTCTTCATTCCGAAATGGCTTCTGCACCCAGACCACATTCCTGTTCTGCAAGGGAAGGGACAGCGACCTGAGACGTTGAACCGGGTCTTCAGACACTTGCACCCCCATCAGAACGATCGGTAGCGAGTCGCTGCAGGGTTCCAACAAGTTGAGCCAGGCGAGTTCTCGTTCCGCAGCGGTTGTGTCGACATCTAGAATCACCGCACTCACAGAATCAATGCGCTCGATTTCGCCTATCAACGTCCTGACGAACGTCACCTCATACCCGCTGTGCCGTAGGACTTCGGCAAGGACAGCGCCCAACACAACATCAGCCTCGACCACAACAACTTGTTCCATCACGATCCGTTACTCCTGATACCCCAAAGATTCTCTTGCCATGAATTGAGCAAACCTCATGCCAGAAGAGACTCAGCACGACCCCTCATCTCAAGACATCGAAAAATCCAATGTTTTCGCTTGGTGATCACGCCTGGCGATATGACACGTCCTGGATGCTCGCCAGAACTAGAGACAACTTGTCCCACTGCAGACATCTTGTCTCGAATTTCGATTGAACAAGAAAACCCGAGGGACTAGCATAGCCCCATGCTGAACTGGTGGCACCGACTCAGCCTTCAGATCAAGGTGACGCTGATCGTCATTTTCATCGTCGGCGTCTCCGCAGGAGCGACGGACTGGCTCGAGGCCCGCTCGATCCAGCACATCGTGGAAGACAACGTCCGTGCGGCGGCGCTGGCAGTCGGATATTCCGTCGACCAGAACGTCACCAGTCGTGCTCAGCTGTCAAACCGGGAGGCGCGAACCAAAGAATTGGAGAAGATCTTTGCCAGTCTGCCGGATCTTCTCAACATTGTAATGTACGAATTTCCAGCAGAACCGGGAGAAAATCCGATCCCGATCACCAGCGCGGGCCCCACAGAATTGCTGCTTCTCTCGCACCCGAGGCAAGAGAGGGCATTTGACCTTATCAAGCGAGTACGCGAGGAACAGCGGCCGCTGATCGATTATGCGGACAGAAAAAATACCCATCGCGTCTTCCTGGCTGCCCCGATTGTCTTGAAAGATGTCGTGGTAGGAGCGACCTATGCCGAGTTCTCTACCAGGCAAATGGATGAAGCCTTGGAGTCCATCCTGCAAGCCTCCAGAACGAGACGGTTGCAGACGGGACTGGCAATCGTCGTCGCGATCAATCTGTTTCTGTACTTTAAGGTACATCGTCCTGTAAAACGACTGCTCACTGCCGTTGAATCGGTTTCTCAGGGAACCATGACCTCGGTCGTCCCTGTTGAGGAACAGGATGAACTCGGAGAACTGGCCGGCACCTTCAATGACATGGTGAGGAAGATCCGTGAAGCGACTCAAGACAATGCACAATTGACGGAATCCCTGCGCGAGATGAACGACGGCCTTCAGCAGAAAGTCATCGAGGCGACCACTGAAGTGCTGGAGAAAAATCGGGCGTTGGCCCAGACGAACGAATTGCTTTCGGCGGCACAGCGCGATGCTGCGCGCGCACAACGCCTCTCGGCTATTGGGCAGGTCGCTGCGACCGTGGCACATAAAATCGGCACACCCTTGACCGCTCTGTCGGGCCATATTCAACTCCTGGCTGAGGACCAGACTCTGAGTACAGAGTCTCGACGACGGTTACAGACCGTGGAGGCTCAGATCGAACGAACGTCAAAAATCATTCAAGACCTCCTATTGTATGCCCGGAGACCGGATCCGGTGCGATCTCCCATCGATCTCAATGCCTGTGTCGCGGAATGTCTCGCACTCTTCCAGCCGGAATTCGATCGCCAGAAGATTACGTTGGCGACAGAATGGAGCCAGCAGATCGAGAAAGTTGAGGCCGATTCCCAGCAGCTCCATGAGGTGTTCCACAGTTTAATCGAAAACGCACTCGACGCGATGCCTGACGGAGGGACACTGGTCGTGCGAGTCTCTCCCCACGCTGCGCTCGGTCAGCCGGCTCATCGCCCATGGGTCGCGGTGGAACTTATCGATACAGGCTGCGGGATGAGCGCGGCGCAGCTTGTACAAATCTTTCAGCCATTCTTTACCACAAAGCGAGCCGGGCGTGGCACGGGATTGGGGCTGGCGAGCGCGCTGGAAACCGTACGGGCGCACGGCGGAGATATCAAAGTAGAGAGCGAGTTGCAAAAAGGTTCACGATTCACGATTGAGCTTCCAGCCGACGGAGGAGTGCGCTAATGCTGCGACCATCCCGTGTCATGGTCGTGGACGACGACGCCGAAACGCTAGCCTTGATGCACGAGATCGTGGCCAAAGAGGGATTCGAGGTTGAAACGGCCGAGGACGCGGAGACCGCGCTGCGGCGACTTGAGCAATGGCAACCTGAACTCATCATCACCGACATTCATATGCCAGGTATGGACGGGCTGGCGTTACTCGCCGCCGTGCGCGAGAAAGAACCGGATATTCCAGTAGTCTTGTTGACCGCTTACGGATCGCTCAAGACTGCTGTGGACGCCATTAAGGCCGGAGCATTCGATTATCTCAGCAAGCCGTTTGTCGTCGAGGACATTCGGTTAGTGGTCCGGCGCGCGCTCGAACATACCAAGCTCGTACGGGAAAATCGTTCTTTACGGGGCCAATTACGCGATCGATACCGATTCGACAACCTCGTGGGCAGTAGTGGCGGAATGGTCGAAGTCTATAAAATGATTGCCCGAGTCGCGGAGACGGACAGCACCGTGCTCATCCAGGGAGAGAGTGGGACCGGAAAGGAGTTGATCGCCCGCGCCATTCATGCCAACAGCGGTAGAAGCGGCGGGCCGTTCGTCGCGATCGACACGGGCTCGTTGGCCGAGACGCTCCTTGAGTCTGAACTCTTTGGCCACGAACGTGGTGCGTTTACCGGAGCCATCGCAACAAAAAAAGGGTTGCTGGAACAGGCAAATCTCGGCACCTGTTTTCTGGACGAGATCGCAGACCTCTCTCCCATGATGCAGAGCAAGTTGCTCCGTGCAATACAGGAGCGCGAAATCCGACGCGTCGGAAGCGAAACGCCTCGCGCCATTGATGTCAGAATCATCGCCGCAACGAAAAAAGCATTGAAGCCACTCGTCGAAGCCGGGACCTTTCGAGAGGATCTTTTTTATCGACTGGAAGTGATCACCATTGTCCTTCCTCCCTTGCGAGATCGGATTGAAGATATTCCACTTTTAAGCCGGTACTTCGTCGATAAATTCGGGCGAACCAAAGAGAGACCGGTCACCGGTCTCTCGCCGGACACCATTCCTTTGCTGACACGCTACGCATGGCCCGGCAATGTCCGTGAACTCGAACACGTGATTGAGCGGGCTATTGCCTTGACCCCCTATCCCATCATTACGCCGGAAGATCTTCCTGAAACGATTCGGACAGCGCCTGCTCACATCCAAGCGCGGGCTCGTGGATGGGAGACTCTTCACGATATGGAAAAGAATTATATTCTGCGGGTGCTGGAGGCCCATCATCAGGACCACGGCGCGGCAGCTGATATCCTTGGGATCCACCGAAAAACGCTCTTCCGTAAGCTCCGTCTATACGGCAAAGACTAACTCCGATCGTGGCTCAACCTATTCTGGCACGAGACCCAAAAGGTGGAGCCCCACGGCTTTACAGCCGTGCTCCCTTTTGTGTCTTCGGCGGAACCCGCCGAAGCGTGTCCTCCTTCGCCAAGGCTTCGGAGGACACCCGCTGCGCATCCTCCAGAGTTTTATCCACCCTCCGTAGAAGTCTACTGCGTAGGACGGGCAGCTGTGGCTTCTTGCGTAGGCGGGTGAAGTGTTTTTCCACCACCTTCTTCATCTGTCCAGCCGGTTTGCTGTCCGAACGGCTCCACTGTCAATATTATCTAGTGGCACATCACCTGCCCAACTGTTGTATTATACGAAAACGATACCGCCCTAAGGCGTAGGCTTACGGCTTCGACAACGACCACTCATCATCCTTCAGGATGGCAGGATGTAGTCAGGTCCAGGGACTCGCTTACCGGAGGCTCCAATGTCAGATTTCTATCAAAACGGGGTGGTCACCGTGCTTCACCGCCTCGGGCAGCCAAATGTCAACCAACTGGAGCAAGAGTTGACGCGTTATGGGCGCGTCAATCCCATTGCATTGGTCCTCCCCTCCCTCTACTCAGAATTGGGACGGCCGGCATTGAAAGCCATTGTAGAGACCCTTAAAACTGTGTCGTATCTCAATGAAATTGTCATCTCCCTGGATCGAGCTTCGGCTTTAGAGTTTCGTCTGGCGAAGCAATTCTTTTCTGTCCTACCCCAGCGGGTTCGCCTTATCTGGAATGACGGTGCACGTATCCAAGCCATCCTCAAGGTCCTGGTCGATCACAACCTCGATATCGGCTTACAGGGCAAAGGGCGAGGCTGCTGGACCGCCTTCGGTTATGTATTGGCCAGAAATCACAGTCAAGTCATCGCACTCCACGACTGTGACATCACAAGTTACAGCCGTGAATATCTGGCGCGCCTCTGCTATCCCATCGCCAATCCCAATCTCGGGTATGAGTTCTGCAAGGGTTATTACAGCCGAGTAACCGACCGCCTCAATGGCAGAGTAACGCGCCTCTTCATTACGCCGATGATCCGAAGCCTCCAACAGCTTGTGGGACCTCACGCACTCCTGACCTTTCTCGACAGCTTTCGTTATCCTCTAGCCGGCGAGTTCGCCATGGTGAGGGACCTGGCTTGGACCAATAGAATTCCAGGGGACTGGGGACTAGAAATCGGCGTCCTCGCGGAAGTCTATCGGAACTGCGCCTTACGCCGCATTTGCCAAGCCGATATTGCGGACGCCTATGACCACAAACACCAAGAACTCTCAGCCCACAATCCCGATGCCGGCCTCCTCAAGATGTGTGTCGACATCACGAAATCGCTCTTCAGGAATCTCGCGAGCGAAGGCGTCGTGCTATCTGACGGTATCCTCAAGACCTTACGTGCCACGTATTTGCAGGCTGCTCAGGAAGCGATCAGCCGATACGAAAACGACGCGTCCATCAACAGCCTCACGTTCGACCGGCACCAGGAACGCACGGCCGTCGAAGTGTTCCTGAAAGGCATGAAGCTCGCCACCGAGGGGTTTCTCGATGACCCGCTTGGTGTCCCCATGATTTCCAACTGGAGTCGCGTCACCCATGCTGTGCCCGATATTTTTGATCGCCTGGTCGAAGCCGTCGAGGCCGATCATGTCTGGGATCCCACCTCTGAGCCGGCAGGCACTCCTTCATGAGCACGAATCTCACCCCACTCACTCCACAGACTGAAGCACGCATCCAAGACATTGGCTCTGCAGAGGTGCTCGTCGGGATTCCGAGCTATAACAACGCGGATACGGTTGCACATGTCGTGCGGGCCGTCAGCGTGGGGCTTGCTAAACATTTCCCTGGCCGTCGAGCCGTCCTGGTCAATTCCGATGGTGGCTCATCGGATCAGACGCCGGCCATCGTCGCCCGCACCGCGATCGATTTCGAACATCTCTTCATTGCCGACCAGCAAAGTATCCTGCATCGAATCGTGACGCCGTACCATGGGATTCCCGGAAAAGGGAGCGCGTTCCGGACGATCTTCGAGATTGCCCGACGATTGAATGCCCGGGCCTGCGCAGTCGTCGACGCAGATCTCCGCAGTATATCTCCGGAATGGATTGAGCTCTTGCTCCGTCCCATCCTAGAAGAGGGATACGACTACGTCGCGCCCTATTATCTCCGCCACAAATACGACGGCACAATCACAAACAGTCTCGCCTACCCACTGACCAGAGCGCTCTACGGACGACGGGTGCGCCAGCCTATCGGCGGGGAGTTTGGTTTTTCCGGAGCGCTCGCGGCCCACTATCTCGACCAACACGTCTGGGAATCGGAAGTCGCGCGCTTCGGTATCGATATCTGGATGACGACGGAAGCCATTGCCAGTGGCGCACGGATCTGCCAAAGCTTCCTCGGCGCAAAAATCCATAATCCAAAGGACCCATCAGCCGACTTGTCGGCCATGTTGACGCAGGTGATGGGAGCGCTCTTTGCCCTCATGGAAAAGCATGAAGTGCTCTGGTCTCGAATGGAAGGATCCCAGCCGGTTCCACTCTTTGGATTCACCTACGAGGTGGGTGTCGAACCGGTCCATGTCAATATGGAACGGATGGTCTTGCACTATCGACAAGGCCTCGCCGATCTTGAGCCCATCTGGCGCCAGATCCTGGCCGACGATACATTCGCGCAACTCCGCGATCTCCAGGGAACGTCCAACACCGACTGTCGTATCCCCGATGAACTGTGGGTTCAGGTCGTCTACGATGCGGCGATTGCGCATCGCAACCGAATCATACGACGCGACCACCTCCTCAAAGCCCTCACTCCCCTGTACTTAGGTCGGACCGCCTCGTTTGTCCATGCGACCCAGGGCTTGACGTCCGTGGAAGCAGAGCAGAAGATCGAAGCGTTGTGCCACACGTTCGAACGCATGAAACCCTATCTGGTTGAACGTTGGCAACCGCCGGCGCCGCAACCTGCCGCTCCGGCTCTATTGCATCACACCAGCACCGACGCAGGAGGTGATCATGAGTGACTTCATCAACCAAGCTCTTCTTGGACCGCTGGAACTGCTCGGACGTCAAGTGTTGACCGTACTCCCGAATGTGCTTGCCATGGGCATCATCCTACTCGGTGGGATCTTCACGGCCTGGGCGCTCGGGTCTTTTTCAGAACGGCTGCTTCGTGTGATCGGGTTCGACCATTTTTGCGATCGGGTAGGAATGAATGCGGCACTCCTCCGCGGAGGAGTCAAAACCGATCCTTCTCGCCTTGTCGGGCGAGGCATCTATTGGACCGTCATCGTGATGGCCTCGATCGCGGCGTTAGGAGCCCTCAACCTGACCCCGATCAACCAGTTCGCCCAGTCACTCCTTGCCTATGTGCCACATCTGGTCACCGCAGCGGTGATTCTCCTGGCCGGGTACTTTCTCTCGAACTTTGTCTCCCAGGCGGTCCTGATTGCCGCCGTCAACGCCGGCCTCCCACCCGCCCGACTCATCGCGGCCTGTTCTCGATGGGGTATACAAGTCCTTGCGGCCGCCATGGCGCTCGAACAACTCGGCATTGCCCAACACATCGTCGTCGTGGGATTCGGCATTACCTGGGGAGGAATTGTACTGGCCGGAGCCATTGCATTCGGGCTTGGCGCCTCCGATCTTGCCAAAGAGCTCTTGGAGCGACGACTGATCAATCGATCCAAAGCCAACCCGGAAGACGATCTCCATCACTGGTAACGGCGCACGAGCATGCCCAACTTGATCGTGTTCACAGACTTGGATGGTTCGCTCCTGGACAGTACGACCTATTCGTACAAAGCCGCTCTACCAGCCCTTACCGCGCTTCGCGAGCAAGGCATTCCCCTCGTGCTGGCGTCGAGTAAAACTCGAGCAGAAATGGAGCCGATTCGACAGCGGCTTGGCCTTCAGAACCCTTTCATTGTCGAAAATGGCGGTGCGGTGTTTATCCCTCAAGGATTTTTCGATTTCCCCTTGGAACGCATGCGAACGCGACCTCCGTATCAAGTCATGGAATTAGGCCTTCCGTATCACATGCTGCGAGATGTCTTGAAACAAATAGAAGACGCGCTTGAAACGCCATTGCAAGGATTTGGCGACCTATCAATAGAAACGATTATGCAAGTCACCGGGCTCCCGCGCGCAGACGCCATCCTGGCCAAGCAACGGGAATATGATGAACCCTTCCTCCTACAAGGCCCTCAGCCGCTCATTGAAGAAGTGTGCCGTCAAATCGTCACCAGGGGACTCCGATGGACAAAAGGTGGCCGGTTATTTCATCTCACAGGAGAAACCGATAAGGGAAAGGCCGCTTCCAAGCTCCTAGGCTGCTACCACCGGCAACAACGCATGCAAGGAGAAACGGATCGGATCGAAACGATTGGGATCGGTGACAGCATCAATGACGCGACCTTGCTCGCGATGGTGGATTATCCGATTCTCGTCCAAAAACCAGACGGATCCTATGACCCTGATATCCAACTACCTCGGATGATTCATGCACCAGGAATAGGGCCAGCGGGGTGGAACGAAGCGGTCCTGGAGCTGTTGGCACAGGTACCGTAAGAAGCCGGGAGAACGATTCGTGCGAGTGAAGATCTCTGTCTCTCTAGCAGAGTGGCATAGAGTGGCAAGACAATAGAGCGCCACTCATCATTGGTAGGGTGCGGCTACATCGCTTGACGTGTTTTCATCTCTACTATTTCCAGGACTCCACGAATGGGAATCCCCACCCAATGCGGGCGATTGTTAAGTTCATACCCGATTTCATAGACGGCCTTTTCGAGCAGATGCGCATCCAGGAGTACGTGGAATTCTGATTGGGTTCCAGGCCAGAACGAAGCCCTCTCCGCAATCTTGAGATACGACTTCAGAAACGCTACGCTAACCCAGCCACACCAGAACCGGATCCAGGGATCGAGGCTTGCGCCGGCGCCCTCTGCATGCCAAAGCGGTTGTTGACGCAAGAGCGCGGCATACGGCGCGTAATACAATGACCGCAACATGCCCGCCACATCCATGATCGGGCTATGCTTCATGCGTCGTTCACTGAGCGGGCGGGCCGGCTCACCTTCGAAATCGCTGATCAGAAAATCCCGTCCAGTCCAGAGCACTTGACCGAGATGATAATCCCCATGACATCGAGTTCGTCGTGCGCAGGTTTCTAACTCAGAAAATGCTCGAAATCGATTCTGCATTCGAGACTCATTGTTCAGTACTCGTCGCGCCCCCTGCTCCGTGCTCGAAGGTAAATCGTTGAGTCGACTCCTTAACAGCGAACAGGTTTGCGAAACCAGCCGGCCCATGGACTCGTAGCGAGATCGACGGTATTCCAACGAGAACGGCTCGGGCATGAAATCAGGGTTATCTTGAACGGTCGCCAGTGCGATATGAAGTTCGGCGGTACGCTGGCCTAATAAGGAGACTGAGTCCAGATACGGACCGATACATTCACGCGCGACAAGGGGAATGTCTCCCTGTGGTGCTTCCAGAATCGATCCAGCGAACGTCAGCTCATGCGCTGACCCAGGTGTTTGAACCTGACAACGCACGACGTACTGATCGAACGCCTCAAGGGTATAGTTCCATGCATCGCCTTGGTTGTGCACGAAACCCTGAAGGATTGCGACGGTCACAGTCTCGTTATTTGCACGGACATACTCGAGGGATCCAGCAAGAGGGGGGCTATGAGGAAAATTCATGGCCGTCAACATCCGGCCGACCTCCAGATCCGGATTGATTCCAGTCTCAACACGTCGATAGACTTTCAGAAGAACACGATCACCATAGGCCACCGATGTGTTGCTCTGCTCTGCTTTCAAGACCGCAGGGTCTAGGGAGACCCCGCCGCTTATCAAATCCTCATAGGCTTCCGTGGGGGACGCGATCAGCGCGCCCATTTCGCCGGTGAAACGGCAACCACTCCCGATGGCAGACAACAGCGTCCTCGATAAGTCTGGGTTCCACAGTGCATCGTACAAGACCCCGATCTGTTCAGAATCTTTGGCCTGAACCTTCAACGTCGCCACAATAGCACCGGGTAGGTCTTGCTGAATCTGAGCCGCCTGTTCACCGAATGCCGCCGTGAGAGGGAGCGTATACATGTCTGACGCGCCACCCACATAGTCAACTCGGATGAATAGTAGGGCTGCGCCGCTCGATCGGTCGTGGATGGGCACGAACTCGAGGATATACACTGAATGTACTACGCGAGCTTTCCCTGCAAACCATCTTCGCAGCTTCAAGAATTCCAGCAGGTATATCTCCAGAGAGACACGGAGGTCTCGTTCCAGAATGCGCTCCCATCGGTCAGGGACAATCAGCATAATCGGTTCATGCCTCTTACGTGTAATAATCGAAGTCTTCTTCCCTGCGGAGCCAGCGACGCACACGAAAAATATGGGCGGGCGAAGAGTGCGGATTAAGCTCGATATAGTTGCGCGATCCATCCCAACGATACGAAACATTCGTCAATAGATCGTGCACCTGAAAGGGATGCTGCGCATCGAGCCCCAAGGAATCGAGATCCAGAAAAACCCAGCCGGAGTGGGTATGATGCGGACTCAAATTGACGACAACCACAATGACGTTGGATCGATCCGCAGTGCTTTTGCTATAGCAGATCAATTGCTCGTGATCTGTGGCGTGGAAGTGCAGTCTCTCGTTGCTGTGAAGCGCTGGATTCTCACGACGAATCCGGTTCACCAGACCGATGAACTCTTTCAAACTATCGTCCCGCTCGATATTCCACTGCTTGATCTCATACTTCTCCGAATTCAGATACTCCTCACTCCCCTCATTCAGCGGGCGGTTCTCGCACAGTTCAAAAGCGGGTCCATAAATCCCATAACTAGCGCCTAACGTCGATGCCAGGACCAATCGAGCCATAAAGGCAGGCCGGCCTCCCTGTTGAAGCTCCTCTGTCAAAATATCCGGCGTATTAGGCCAAAGGTTGGGCCGAAAATACTCGTGCAGCTCACTCTGTGTCAGTTCGGTGAAATACTCCGTAAGGTCCGCTTTCGAGCTACGCCAGGCGAAATAGGTATACGACTGGGTAAAACCCAACTTCGCCAACCGGTACATCACCTTGGGCCGTGTGAACGCTTCGGCCAGGAACATGACATCTGGATAGTCCACGCGAATTTCATGAATCAGCCATTCCCAAAATCTAAACGGCTTGGTATGTGGATTGTCCACGCGAAAGATACGCACCCCTTGCTCAATCCAGTGGATCACGACGCGCTTCAACTCCTGCCAGAGCGGCTCCCACTGGTCCGTCTCAAAATCTAACGGAACGATGTCCTGATATTTTTTGGGTGGATTCTCCGCATATTGCACCGTCCCGTCCGATCTGACCTTAAACCACTCACGATGTTGCGTGACGTACGGGTGGTCGGGAGAACACTGAAAGGCCAGATCCAACGCGATTTCGATCCCGAACGATCTCGCCTTTTCCAAAAACCGCCTAAAATCCTTCGCGGTTCCTAGTTGTTGATGGATTGCCTCATGCCCTCCGTCCGATGAACCGATTCCCCATGGACTTCCTGGATCATCCAGCCCTGCGGTCGGCACATTATTCTTACCCTTCCGATGCGTGATGCCGATAGGGTGGATAGGAGGCACATACAACACGTCAAACCCCATGGACGCAATATATGGTAGGCGGGCTTCACATTCTCTGAATGTCCCGTGCGTACCCCCCAGAGAGCATGAACGTGGGAACATCTCATACCAGGCGCTGAACCTGGCCTTCTCTCGATCCACAACCACTTCGAGCTCTCTTTCATACTGTGTCGCGAAGCGGCGGTCAGGATACTTCGCCATGACGACCGCCAGATTCTGGTCCAATACCTGTTCGATGCGCCTTCGCTCTGACTCAGCTGATGACTTCAGTCGGTCTGCCCATTCTTTCAGCGATTGTCCTTCCACTCCCGGGGCGCGCTGACTTGCCGCATCAATCAATCTGACTCCCTCAAGTATCTCCACAAGCACCGCTTGACCTGCGTCTATCTTCTTTATAAAACCCTGCCGCCACGTCTGAAAATGATCAACCCAACCGATTACGGTATACACATAGCGGCCAAGCTCGGCCGTCTGAAACGATGCCTGCCATCGGTCATTCGTCAGACCGGTCATCGGTGTCTCATGCCACTCCAGCTCACCATCTCGGCGAAACAGCAGCGCCACGCCCACACAATCATGACCGTCTGCAAAAACATCCGCCTCGACCACGACATCTTCCCCTACCGTTCTCTTGATCGGATAACGGCCTCCATCGACTGCAGGCGTCACTTTTTCAACCACGACTCGACGTCTTTCCTCCACTCCTGTCAGCTCCCTTCCAATCCTGACTCTCATCACATGTGTTCCTTAGCCCGCATTATTCATGAAGATTCGTCGCGAAAGCGTGCAAACGCGAGGCGAGACGGGCACTCGGAGGCGTGAAGCCCTGAGCAACTGTCTTGACCATTACGTGTCCTGTGCCACGACCGGCTGCCACGGAGTCCCCGCATGCACCATCGCATTGAGCATCGTCAGCAGCTTTCGCATCGCGGCGACCAGCGCGACTTTCGGGGCTTTGCCGGCCGTGCGCACGCGCTGGTAGAATACCCGGATCACGGGATTCCATCGCGTGGCGACCAACGCGGCCATATACAGTGCTCGGCGCACGGGCGCGCGACCACCCCAAATGGCCCGGTGCCCACGCAGCCGCCCACTATCGCGATTGAAGGGGGCCACGCCCACCAAGGCGGCGATCTGCTTGCGATTCAACAGGCCCAGCTCCGGCAACTCGGCCAACACCGTGCGGCTCATCACCGGCCCAATGCCAGGTACGCTCTGCAGCAGATCTTCTCGCTCCCGCCACAGGGGACTCTGCTGGATCATCTCATCCAGGTCCGCATCCAGCCGCGCCAGTTCGGCGCGCAACCAGCGCAGAGGGACCTCGATCCGCTTCCGAACCCGAGCCGGGGCGCGATCCCGCCGATTCTGCTCGGCCCCCTGCATCGCCAGCACTTGGCGGCGCCGCGCCAGCAAGGCCGCCAACTCCTGGGTCTGGGCATCGGGGATCACCCGCAGGGGCGGCCGGATGACCTCTCCAAAGCGCGCCAACACCTGGGCATCCAGCACGTCCGTCTTGGCCCACGGCCCCGTCGCCTTGGCACAGTCCCGGACTTGGCGCGGATTCACCACGATCACGGGCAAGGCGGCGTCCACCAGCGCGCGGACCAGCGGTCGTTCCAAGCCACCCGTCGCCTCCAGGACAATCCGTGTCGGCTGCACCGGGGTCAGCTGCGCGATCAGTGTCGTGATGCCGTGGGCGTCATACGGCACACTCGTCCGCTCGTCGGACGGCCGGACGCCCACATCCAGCCGGGCTTTCGAGACATCAATCCCGACAACAACCAATGGGGTCTGCCTCGCCGCCTCCTGGGTGTAGCCCGACCTTGTGAACATGCGGGCTTGGTGGCCCTGGCAACTGTTCGGGCTTGGGTGATGAGGAACGTGACGACCTGGCTCAGGGACGGTCTCTTCGGACCGGAGGCATATCGATCTGTCCCGTTCCATCCGTCTCATGTACCACAACTCCAAGATACAAGGCATACTCGTACAATATGTCGAAGAGCTGAACGGCGAGACTGCCCGTCACAGCCGCGTATCCGCGCGTGCAGCAGAAGCGTCATGAATCATGCGGGCTAAGACGACCTCGACGCGTGCAAAAGGCTCCGCATCAAGCTCAATGGCTCCCTGGCGCATTCTGCTCACAGGAATCGCCATCGCTGCATCAAATACGGTTTCATGCTCTCAAATGTCCTACACAGTGCTTCGATGGCGCGTTCGACATCCTCTGGCGGCCCATCCCTGGTCCTCAGGACAAGCGAGGCGGTTTGCCCAAGATAAAGAGGGGTCAGGGACTTGAGCAAGTGTTCGCGATGGAGCGCCTTCTCATGGTAAGCCAACGCGAAATCGTAAATGGTCTGGACCCATAGCGCCTCAGGAAAACGGAATTCTTCTGCCTCGACTACGCCTAAGGCGAGGATTCCGGCCAGCGTCTCTGGAGCCAGAATGATCTCCCAGATAGGCAGAAGATCTCGTAAGCCCTGTCGGAATCCTCTCACCATCCGTTCAACATTGATTGCGCCACCTACTGGCCCAGACTCATAAGGAAAACCAAATTGCGGGATCGGCACAGACCCCACTCTGCCTTCCCACACATCCTGATACGTTTCCATGAGATAAAACAGTCCCCCCACAGCTTGGGCGAGCACCACTGAGAGTTCGACTCCGGTCAATTTGATATCTTGAACCCTGTCTCCCAAAAAGCTTTGAGAGACTTCACATCCTTCGGCAACGGCAACGGTGGTCAACCAGCTATCGATCCCATACCGTGCCCCCACTCCCTCCCATACGTTCCTCGCCAAGTAGAGGTGTGCAAGCTTTCCGGAAAAGCCATAGCCTCCGCCGCTCTGATAACGGATCTGTTTGCCATAGAGCGCCCGATTGAGGGGATAGATGATGCAATTCGTCAAGCTGCCCTCATATCTCGCCCGGCGGAAGAGAGGGGCGACATAGTCGACTCTTTTTTCAAGGATAGGATGAAGTAAGACGTCCAACCAATCGGACGTAAAGGAGCGAAGATTGGCGTCAATAACAACGCAGGCTCTTGCCTGCAATGCTTCTGCAATCGTGAAAAAGGCTCGAAATGCATGCTCGCGGCCAGGCACACCTGACTCAGACAGCGCCTGGAGAGAGATCGGACTCGGAAACACACCACCTTCCAAGTGCTGGATACACACGGTCGAAAGATCAGACCCTATCGTGCGTGTGATGGTTTCCGGTGTGCCGTCTTGTGAGCCAGCATCCGCATTCACCACGATAACAGAAGCCTGGGGGCACACCTTGCGTATACCAGCCTTGACCGCGTTCACCACCGACCCCACCGTCGCCGCGTTATTGAACGTGGGGATTCCCACCAGCACTTCGATTTTTTCGATGTCTCCTACTTGCTGGCGAACCTGGCTCAACACTGTCTTGATCATCGTCATCGCGACTCATTATCCACGCCGACACGCTGTGAATCTGACAGTCGCCATCCCGCCATCACTGCGTGAATATCTTCAAGAGCGTCAAATAATCCGCCAGGTGTCGCGTGATGAGAAAGTTTCGCCGCACATGCTCTCGGGCTGCGCCTCCCATCCGCTGACTCAAACCGGGATTATTCAGAAGATGCCTGACTCTGAATGCAGCCCCTTCTATAGAATGTACCGTATAGCCGGTGACACCATCGATAATCTGATCGGCAATCCCTCCGGCCGTGCCACCGACAACCGGCTTGCCTTTCCACATCGCCTCTGAGACCGCCAAACCGAACCCCTCTTTAATCGACTTCTGAAGGACAATCGTCGCACCTCTCTGGAGCGCATTAATCTCTCTATCTGCTTCAGGAGGCAACTGCAACACATGGATGTCGGTGTCGGATCCGGCAGCGGTTTGTACATCGGCCAACACCGCTTCTCCTTCCGGATCGTTTGCCACGCCTCCGCCGGCCAGAATCAGGCGACAATCGTAATGTTTCTTGACTATACGGTAGGCCTTGATGGCTCCGACCGGATCCTTGAAGCGATCGAAACGCGCCACCTGCAACAGAATCGGCTTGTCCCTTGGAATCCCAAGACGATCCAGCGTGTGGGACACTTCTGCTCGTGATAACTCGCGGTTTTTTTCGCTTAACGGATCGATCGAGGGATAGATGAGAAACTTGGGAATCGGAAGTCGTTGGGCAAATCCAGTGACGGAAAAAATGGCGGCGTCATAGCGGACAACAAAATGGCGAAGGAAGCTCCAAGCTCGGCGCTGAGGCTGCGAAAGATCCAGATAGCACCGCCAGATCCATTTCCCGCCCTTACGGTGTTCGATCAGTGCAGCAGGCCCAGGATCATGGACCATCACAAGGTCGGCGTCGAGATTGAGCACTTGGGCATTTTGACGATTGATCTTGAGATAGACGTGAGACATCTGTTCAGTAAACACTTGTTCCTGGCCTTGCAGCGCATTGCTGATCCGCTTGCTGACGTCAAAAAACTCCTGGTCGCCAGCGAGGACTTCCCAACGGGCATCGACCCCCAACGATGTCAACATCGGCACAAGACGACGTAACACCTCCGCCATACCGCCCCCGTATCGGACGGCATTGACCTGCAAAAAGCTTCGCCCTTTGACCAAATCGCTCAGCCGATACAGGAAATCGACCGTCCCCTTCGTCGCGCAATCCCGATAGTCATCCAACTCCAGTCGCATAGCTTTCGTGTCGCCCCCAATTATGCCCTCATTAAATCACACTTCCCTCGATTCCGTAGGCGGTTTCCTCAGAAGGCGCCTGACGCAACTTAAACCAGTAATATCCGTACGGCGCAAGGCTCAACATATAGGGTCTATCGCCGATCGATGGAAACCGCGTCTCGCCGAATAATTCGACCGGCACAGCCCCGGCGAACTTGACGAGATCCAACTCCACCGCTTGCGCAGACCCGCCCAGGTTTTGGACCATGAGGAGGGTCTCATCCCGGTACTGCCGGAGATACACCAGCACCTTGTCGTTTCGCGGACGGAGAAACTCGATCATCCCTCGCCCGAATGCCGGATGCTTTTTGCGGATGGCGATCATGCTTTTCATCCAGTGCGCCAGGGAATAGGGCGTTTGGCGCTGGGCTTCTACGTTGGTCGCTTGATATCCATAGATCGAATCGGTGATGACGGGAAGATACAATTTCGCGGGATCGGCCTTGGAAAACCCCGCATTCCGGTCGACGTTCCACTGCATCGGTGTGCGCACACCGTTACGATCCCCCAAATGCACGTTATCTCCCATCCCGATCTCATCCCCATAATAAATGATGGGACTGCCAGGCAGAGTAAACACGAGGCTATTCAGGAGCTCGATCTTGCGCCGGTCGTTTTCAAGCAAGGGAGCGAGACGACGCGCGATGCCGATATTACGCCGCATCTGGGGATCCCGAGCATAGGCATAGTACATGTAGTCCCGTTCCTCACCGGAACACATCTCTAACGTCAGTTCATCGTGGTTGCGTAGGAACAAACACCACTGACACTCATCGGGAATGGCCGGCGTGTGGGTGAACATGTCGACGATCGGATGCCAATCCTCGCTTCGAACACCCATGAATAGCCTTGGCATCAACGGAAAATGAAAGGCCATGTGACATTCATTGCTCTCGCCGAAATAGGGACGGACATCGGCCGGCCATTGATTCGCTTCTGCCAGCAGAATTCGCCCTGGGTATCGCGCATCGATCCACTTGCGAATATCCTTCAAATACTCGTGTGTCTCCGGCAGGTTCTCACATATCGTGCCCTCACGCTCAATCAAATACGGCACGGCATCACACCGGAACCCATCCAGTCCCTGATCCAACCAAAAGGCCATGACCTCCAGCATCGCCTTTCGCAGTTCGGGATTGTCATAGTTCAGGTCCGGCTGGTGGCTGAAAAACCGATGCCAATAGTATTGCTTTGCGACGGGATCCCAGGTCCAATTGGATCGCTCTGTATCGATAAAAATGATTCGGGCCTTCCCATATTTTTTCTCACTGTCGCTCCACACGTAAAAGCTGCGCAGGGGCGACTCGGGAGATCGTCTCGCCTCTTGAAACCAAGGATGCTGATCGGACGTGTGGTTGAGGACGAGATCTGCGATGACACGAATCCCACGCCGATGTGCTTCATCAAGAAAGGTTCGGAGGTCTTCGAGTGAGCCGTAATCCGGAAACACGCCGCGATAGTCCGCGACATCATAGCCATCATCGCGCAACGGAGAAGGAAAAAATGGCAAGAGCCAAAGGCAGGTGACCCCTAACCACTCAAGATAATCAAGTTTCGCTGTCAGGCCGCGAAAATCTCCAATCCCGTCGTCATTGCTGTCGCAAAACGCTTTGACGTGCAGCTCGTAAAATACGGCATCTTTAAACCACAGCGGGTCGACGTTCGTCACAGCAAATATCCTCGTCTCTACGAGTCGGAATGCTTCGCGAGAAACTCATCACACACGGTTAAGAGCGCAGATCTGTGCCGCTCAAGACTTCCGCGATACGGATTGATCGCGCGAAGCTTCCCAGCCAAATCCGGCATATTCAGGCTCTCCTCGATCCAGGCTGAAAAGTCGCTCTCCTGCTTGCTGAGACGGCGACGAGCTTCAAACATATGATAATAGATCGCGCTTACATCTACCTCAGATAATGCATTCCGAAACTCTTGTAATGTCCAAGCCTCCAGACCAGTGGACACCTCTAAAATTCTGGACTGATTGAAACTGAACGGCTTGCCGAAGATCACTCGAGGCACAATCGGTGTGCGCGACAAGTGATCGTCGATGACTGAAATCAGCTCTTCCCGTAACAGCTCAAGCCCTTGAAATTCGAATGGGTCGATGACGGCAAGCCGCTCACCAAGGACATGATCTCGGACTTCCATCGCCACCCACTGGGCAAAGTCATTGGGATACAGCTGTTCGACCTGACTGTGCCGTAGAAAACAGGTGTGGGTATGATAATAGATAGAGTCGAGCGGGACCTCTTCGAGCAATTCGACCAACCGCTTTTCATCCTCCGCTTCCTTCCCTAGACTCTCTCGCAGCTCGCTTGACCCGGTAAAACAAAACGGTTTGTCAGCTTTGCGCACAACTCTCCTCCTTACCGTTCCAATCTTCACCGCAATGATACGCTTCAGAGGTCGCCATCCTACCATCCAACCGAAAATTATGGGAGATTTTTGGCTGGCCGCTTCAAATTTGAACTGCCACAGTGACTGATGCCGCAGTGACGTAGAGATTTCCAGGGGCGCAGACAATGTGCCGAGGCTCAAGTCATCCGCTCTAGCAGTGCGACCGGGCAGGAGCCCAAGATCTCAGCCAGACGGAGGCTCTGTTTGCCTTCAGTCTCGGTCGAGGATAGAATTTCCCCGGTTAATAGGTTCTGATAACAGGAGGCTGGTCTCCAGGACGGCACGATCACCCATGTGTCCTCCCATAAATTTGGATCGAACGGAAAGGATTCGGTCTCTCGGCACAGTCCTCTGAGCAAAACCGGAACGATTGCAACGACAGCCCGATCCTCATAAATTCTGGCAAACGCGCATACATGCTTCTTCTTCGTTCCTTCGACCTTGAGTGGAACATATTCCCCACTTAAGAACAATGACGCATGCGCACGACGATAGTGTAGGCCAACCGTCGTCATGTACATTTTTATCCGCCCGTCTGAAACCGTCGCAAGCAATTCCTGAACGAACCGATGCTGATCAGATCCTTGTATTCCACGGATTGACTGAAAGCCAGCCAAGAAACCGGCTCGCATTTTATAGTCCACCGGCCGACGGTTGTCCGGATCGACCAGGCTGAAATCCCACAGTTCAGCGCCCTGGTAAAAATCAGGAATGCCGGGCGCTGCAATTTTGAGAAGCACTTGCGAAAGCGAGTTATAGACACCATGACGCGCGATCTCTCGTTGAAAGGGTAGGAAATCCGCCAAGAATGGGTTGGGCGACGCACGAGCCAGAATACGTTCAATGAAATCACGCACAGCTTGGTCATACGCATGGTTTGGATTGACCCAGCTCGTATGAATCTTAGCCTCCTTCAACGCTTTTGCCATATAGGCCTGAATTCGATCACTGAAGCTTTTGCATTCGTCTTCGTCCATTGCATGAAATGGCCAGGCACCGATTAAGGTTTGATAGAGCAAGTATTCCTCGTTGCGATCAGGAGCGAGCATCCCGTCCACTTCAGTTTTATACCCTTTGTTGAATGCGCTCCATCGAAGGATACGCGCTTTCCAGTCTTGCGGGATTTCTGAAAGGACATTAATCCTGGCTCGCACGTCTTCGCTACGTTTCGTGTCGTGAGTCGAAGTTGTGCACATACTTGCCGGCCAATGCGCCCGACGCTGACGCATGCGCTCGTGGAAGGTCTGCACCGAAATCCCGAATTGCAGAGGATCGCCACCGACCTCGTTCAGTGACGCAAGCCGGTTATATACGTAAAAGGCCGTGTCTTCGGCCCCCTTCGCCATGACCGTGCCCGTGATCTGCTGAAATTTCATTGCAAACCTCAGTTGATCATGGCGCTCCCGTTCGGTGTGATAGCTGGCCTGCTTGAGCAGAATATCCTGGACGAAGTCGAACACAAGACCGCTTAGCGCAGGATTCTTGCGCTTGGCCCTAGAGACTGCCAGCCGGATATAGGACCGATCCCGATCCATCACCGGTTCCTCGCCCGGAGTCACATACGTCCTGTAGACAGGAAAACAGGCGATAATTTCACGAATGGCGTGAATCAGGCTGTTCAGCGTGAAATCTCTGAATCGTCGGTTCATTTCCGAGAGATGATTAAGCTGATACCCAAGCACGTTGATCTCGCTCGACATGGACGCTCGCATAATCAGCTGCTTACTTTCATAGGCACAGTCTTCAAAGGAAAGGTGATTGCCGATAAAACGGGCATAGAGCCGATTGAAAGCCTGTTCATGTGAGCCGTCCACAAACAACCCATTGACCAGGGTGAGGAAATCGTACCCTGTCGTACCATAGACAGGCCATTGAACAGGCAGTGTCTCTTCCTTCGTGAGGATTTTTTCGACGACAAGAAAAAGCGGTCGCTCGGCCTCCCCTGCGGAAGGAGCAAGGTGAGTTTTGGCCCACGCCTGTAACTGCCCAAGGTAGGTGCTAGGGTCGTACAATCCATCAACATGATCGATACGCAATCCGGTGGCCGCTCCATTCTTTAAGAGCTGAAGGATGAGTTCGTGAGAGGAGAGAAATACGGCAGGATCCTCCATGCGAACAGCTGCCAGTTCATTGATATCGAAGAAACGTCGGTAGTTGATTTCCTCTGAAGCGACACGCCAATAGGCAAGTCGATACACCTGGTAGCTCAGGAGTTGATCCAGTAGATCGAAGCTTTTCGAGTCTCCCTTTGTCCCGTTATAGATCGCGACATTGTCTTGAATAAACTTCTGGACAGTTTGGCTCTCGTTCATGATGCGTAAGAGTCGCCGCCTGATAATCTCCTTCTCCCGATAACGCTCTGCAACCTGGGCAGGATCCGCTTCATTGCGATCGGGCAAGTGTCGAAGAGCGGTCAGGATACTTTGCAGCTCCTGCACAGGCAGGTCTTCCGACTGCGTCCGGCTGATCAACTCATCCAAACGCAGGGCGAGAATCATCGCTGAGTGCTTTGGATCAACGGGAAGCTGGTGATCGAAGTAACGGAAGAAGAACCGTCCTTCATCGTATTCCAGGATGATCTGCTGGTTCTCCACGACGGTTCCATACTGCTCCCCCAAAATAGGCAGAAGCACTTTTCCTTCCAGCTCGGCCTTGACAGGGCGCCAATCAATGTCAAAGAACGATGCGTAATGCGCACTAGGTCCGTTCTCCAAAACATCCTGCCACCAGGCGTTACACGATTTTGAGATGCCCATATGATTAGGCACGACATCCAGAATCTGCCCCATGCCGTGCTGTGCAAGTGAGTCAACAAAGAGTTGAAAGTCCTGTTCGGTTCCGAGGTCGGGGTTCAATGTCGTCGGATCGACAATGTCATAGCCGTGAGGACTCCCGGGTACGGCCATCAAGTAGGATGATGCGTAACAATCCGTAATGCCTAACGCATGCAGATACGGCACAATATGAGCGGCATCAACAAATGTGAAAGTATTGTTAAACTGAAGCCGGTACGTCGCAGCAGGAATCTTCGGGTGAGAGACCTTGAGGTTCATGGTATTCTCAGGCAGGTTCTCGGGTTGTTTGGACGCGCTCATCCACGAATATTTTCAGATGGAGTTCCGGCATCCCAGATCTATCAACCTTGTCAGTCACGCCTAAGCAAAGTCAACCACTCCTTGGGGGTCACAGTCGGGTAAACCCTCACCTCCACCGCGACCCCACCCAAGTCGAGAGGCGGCAAGAGAGGATATCGCGGGTAAAATAGAGACAGAAATGTTCTGGCAAGCGACATGCCGCATTGCACAACGCCCCCGCAAGGGATGACCAAACACCGATTGAACTTTGTGGATCAACCCACCGCTCTCATGCTTCCGACTGAGTGAGGTGGCTCATTCGTGCTCTTGTTACATTGACGGGATGCATTCCAGGTAGATCGCCACGCTGTAAGCCGGCATAGAAATGGTTTGCGCCTGTTCTCCAACGACCACTGTGGCAGGAACATGGTTACGGCCAGATCCTCCAAACTCTACGTCCCACGAGGCGACGATCAACTCCCACGTTCCAAGAGGTTTTCGTAACGTGACTGAAATTTGATCCCGACTCACACTCAGAATCACTAGCGCTGCCCGTGAGTTGAGAACCCGTCGATAAAGAACCAGTATCTGGTCCCCTTCTTCAACCCATATATCATGCTCATGTTGGTCTCGCTGCGCCGCCCCGAGCGCGGGTACGGATGTTCGGATCCCGATGAGGCGACGATACCAGCGCAGGAGCTGACCGCATTCCTCCCGTGTCTGCGGTCCTGGATGGACCCGTGAGCGTTCGAATGTCGCAGGATCCTGTGGGTCCGGCAGCTCTCCTTCCCAAGCAAACGACGCGAATTCAGCGCGTCGACCCTTCCGGACTGCGTCAACAAGAGTGGGATCCCCGTGGTCGATAAAGTACAGAAACGGCGCGGTCTCTCCGTATTCTTCACCCATGAATAGCAACGGAATATTCGGCGCTAAGAGACAGGCTGCGGCCGCCACTTTCAGCGCGTCGCGGGGAACTAAGGTGCTGAGACGTTCTCCCTCTGCGCGGTTCCCGACCTGATCGTGGTTTTGAGAATAGACGATAAATTGTGAGAGAGGGCGGGAAATCGACGAACTCCCATGGCGGCGACGACGAAAAGAGGATCGCTGTCCAGAATAGACAAACCCTTCCTTCAGTGCCGTAGCCAGTTGGTCAAGTCGTCCGAAGTCCTCGTAATAACCTCTTCTCTCACCCGTGAGCACTGTGTGCAACGCATGGTGAAAGTCGTCGTTCCACTGGCTATCCAAACCATAACCGCCTTCTGCAATCGGAGCTATGACTCGTACATCGTTCAGATCACTCTCAGCAATCACATGAATGAGCCGGCCCAACCGCTCGGCTTGAGCGTGCACGGCTTCGGTCAGTTCCCGCAAAATGTGGCGAGTGCTACAGTCGAAGATGCTATGGATAGCATCTAATCGGAGTGCGTCTATATGAAACTCCGTCACCCAATACAGCGCATTATTGATGACATATGAGCGGACTTCGTCGCTGTCCGGTCCGTCATAGTTGATCGCACAGCCCCACGGAGTTCGGTATCGGTCCGTGAAGTAGGGGCCAAAGTCGCCGAGATAATTTCCTTCCGGCCCGAGGTGGTTATAGACGACATCCAGTATGACGGCGATGCCCCTTTCATGACAGGCATTGACCAAGGCTCGAAGACCGTCAGGTCCGCCATAGGAGGATTGCACTGCATAGGGAGACGCGCCGTCATATCCCCAGTTGCGTGTGCCGGGAAATTGGGCGATCGGCATGAGTTCAATCGCCGTCACGCCCACGTCGTTCTGTAGATACTCGAGCAATGGAATGATCGCTTGAAATGTCCCCTCTCGGGTAAACGTACCGACATGCAATTCGTAGATGATGAATCGTTCGATGGGGGCCCCAGACCAGCGGTCATCGGACCACTGGAACGTATGGGAATCGATGACTGCAGAGGGTCCGTGCACGCCTTCCGGTTGGAAACGGGACACCGGGTCTGGGCGTGACTTCTGCTCATCCAATACATAACGATACCGAGCGCCTGGCTCGATCCCGTACACCGTGGCTTCAAAGTATCCAAGCTCGCACGGTTTCAACTGAACAAGGTGGCCGCTTGAACGCTGCGATGGTCCAGAAAGATCCACCTCAACCTGTTTGGCATAAGGAGCCCACACTCGAAAATGAACCTTGGATGGACCGATAGGCCACGCACCCAGCTGTAATTGCCATAGTTCTTTTGTCGCCATGTCTACTCCGACAGAAAGATCGCTTCATCCTAGCCTGCATTATTCACGAAAACTTCTACGGCAACCTCCGATACGCCGCTACGACAAGCCTGACGGCGTGCGGGCTCGCCGCTCAGTCAACATACTGTTTCAAGCATGCTTCCTTCCCTCACGGCTCCACACGCCTGTCTCGCATGGCGTCTCGGCGGTTTCGTCACGAACTCTCGTGAATAATGCGGGTTAGTGTGCCACAGTGCTTGCGGCCATACCAGGGATCGTCGCCCTCTTCGGCCGGCACTCGCACACATATGCATCTATGATGACGCCTCTGAGGAAGTCCTCAATTCTGAAAAATGGGAGAAAGAACAATGCGGGTCGTACCGAGTCGTTCTTATCCGCTCGTGGCGGGATGGGATGGCGCCGGCTTCGCACAGCTTTGAGAGATGCTACGGCACTGGAACTCTACGCGTCGCTCAATCGGACCAGACAAAGAACTCCCCTCGGATCTAGAGAGAGAAACGGACCGCTAGGTCGAACAGGTTCTTCTCAGAAGCCATCCTCGACACATGCACAGATATAGGGTTACCGCTCCTATCGCCCCACTCGGGAGCACAAGGTTAATCCGTCACTGTTGGTGCTCGCATCTAGAAAAATGCCCTGCGCTTCTGTACGCCGCCACTGATTCCATGGCCGTCATCGACGCAATGATCACTGGCTATCGAGCCGACACTCCCGCGCCTGCCCATCAATCCTCTTCCGGATTAATGATATGAAGTCCCGCCGAGCGAGAGGCCGTCAGTAGTTGTGTGTCTGCACTGACAACGGTCAGCCGCAAGGGCTTCAACTCCAATGCGAGCGCCAAATGTAAAACCTGTGGTGATCGGAGCGCAGGATACTCTAGCGCAAGCTCTTTGGTCGCTAAAAACGTCTGCATCGTCGGCGCAATGAACTTATAGAGGCCCTCCTGAGAATCCCGTTCAAACTTATGAATCACCGAGTAGCAATCGTCTCTGGTGATTTCTCCATGGTGAGCCCGATTGGCGAGGACTGTATACAAATCCGTCACAGACCACGTCGAGACAATCGCCACTTTACCCCGCTTCACCATCAGTCTGCCGATGATGCGTGTACCGCGTTCCATGCTATATCGTTTCACCAGCGCCGTTGAGTCAAAATAGTAGTATGGCATACGATCACACTCTCCCCTTCAGAATGATGGCCGCCAAGGGACCGGACAGTTTCGAGAGGCGATCTTGGAGTTCATCCAGAGGTAGGTCGTCGTACCCCTCCTTACGAAACTTGTCGGTGAGGTTGCCCAGATTGAACGAAGCCGTGTCGTTCTTGAGCCGCTCATTCAGTCGGCGTTTCGCCAAGCTACTGGGAACCCGCTGTTGCGTCACCGTCAATCCGCGACCACGACTGCGTGGCGCACGGGTTGATGTCTGTGCTGCTTCCAACTTCGATTTGGCCATATCCTCCCTCTCTCTGAATTAGTGCGGTGCTGATGGCGGCGTAGAGGCCAATCCATCCCGGGGACATCCCGCAGGCTGGCTTGCCCGCACCGGCAATTCTACCTCTCCATACACATGGCCCGCTATGGCCTTTGCCACATGAGTCGATAACGTCTCCTGCATGACGCGCACAATTCTGGCTGTCGCTTCACGCTCCGATAGGTGGCCCTCCTTTCCACCTGTTGACAACGCGCCGACCACGCGCCGGCTGGTCACATCCACAACTTCGAAATCGCTACACCACCGCATAAACTTGAATTGCGGATCACGCACATCGATCGGCCATACACGCACGACACCTCGCACGAGCAGCTCCGGGGAAGACCCGCCTGAATCACCGTTCATCGACCGATACTCCTCCCAAGCCCGACTCGTCACGGTGAGCCCTTCCTTCAACAATCCCTCCGTCAAGGCACGTTGCATCGGTTCAGCCTGATCGCCTGCCATCGTAACCACCAGCACCAGATTCGTGGCAAGGAACTGTTCGAGTTCATGCGCGAGTTCACTCACACGGTAGGACGCGGCGGTACCCTGTCCGCTTGGGCGAATCACACGAAGATCGGTGTTATACGTCTCCCGTAGTACCAGATTCCTCGCAGCTCGTCTCAGTGCTCTGACTTTTCTCAGCTTATCGGAAGAACGATGGGCCTCCTCGACATCATCGCTGATCGAGCGATCGAGATCAGTAATCCGTTCCATGAACGAGGTCTCCGCCTGAGGCCGATGCATCCCCGCCAAAGCATAATGCACTCCTTTCTGCACATCGATCCATCGATCAACGATCTGAACATTCTCCAATACCTTGTCGGTCGACACGCGGGTCAGGTTATCGAGCGTCAATCGCCGTTCAGCGCTGCTCTGTCCTCGCTGCTCGATCACCAAATACGACTCCCAGTCCTTTGCATGCGCACTCACCTCAGCTTTAAAAATGCGAGCCACCGCTGCATAGGCACGATCCTCAGCGACCGCCCGACTCTCTGCCTGGCCCACACCAACGAGATATTGCCCGGGCGGATACGCCGCACTCACCCCAACAATCCAGTCTGGTTGTGTGTGGCCTCCAACCCATGCACAGCCGGACAGTGCAGCCAACCCTATCAGCACCATCCCGGCTCGAGACACGAACATCGATCCGTCTCTCATGGCATCACACGCTGGAGAAGCACCGCGGTCTCGCCCGGCCCGAGGGACAGAGTCCGCATGGTCTCAGACGTTAACGGGTCATGAAGCCCGCCGATTGGCTCGCGCTGAACCTGATAGCGGCCTGGTGGAACCCACACGCGAGCGAGATGAATTTCATCAGGCAACGTCTGCCAACTTCGTGTGTCGGCTTCTTCCGATGCCACGGCCAGTCCTTTTGTCAACAGCCCAACGAGTAAACCCACCCAGGGCCCCGCATCTCTCCCTGCTGCATGCTGAGCCCCTCTCGTCACCCCTTCGGCAAACGCAAACTTTGTCGCGGCGCGGGCAAGAGCTTTCGCGGTAATACCGGCCATTCGTTCCGAGAGCGCCTTCTCCGCCAAGGCGGTCACGTTATGCACCAATTCAGTGTTCACCGTCACCTGCGTACCATTGTCCGGGATAAGACTTACCATATCGACAGACACCTGTGTCTTCTGCGGAATAAGTCTTGGTAACGCCACTCGAACGACACGGCCGTTCAGCCCATACAAAACCGTATCCATCGCCCGATTCGACCCTCGGTTCTGCTGCACAATCCCGCGGTTGAGAAGCACCAATTGGAGTGCGTTGAGGCTAATCGGCAGGTCAAGAAACTGATCCTCCTTGCGTGGCGCGCGGCCATTATAGCTGATCACAACAACTTGAGCGAGCTGTTGTAACGATTGATTCGTTTCCCATTTCGTATCAGGAAACAGGCGCCGGTATTCAGCCAATTCCTGAGTGAAATGCATGGCCTCGGACGTTCGTAACACATCTTCCTTCAACTGAGACGGAACAGACGTGTGCGACCATGCGCGGGTGGCATCAAAAATCTCATAGGCCTTTCGATAGGCGATAAACGCATTATTCACATCGCCGGTGCTTTCGTAGAGAATGCCGCTCAGATAACGCGCAAATCCATCGTCTCGATAGGCATGCTTCTCCTGTGTTCGATCCGACAGAACATTGAGTCGATGGTCGATACGACGGGCTTCGACCAGCGCATCCTGCCACTGGCCCAACACCGCATAGTTGAGGGCCTTCAAGACATTGATCAACACCTGTTCGTACGGGTCACCCTCGTAGGGGAGCGCCGTATCATTCGTTATGAACGCGAACGCCTGCGTTCGAATCTTTCTGGTATAAAGACGATCAAGTTCTTCCTCGGCCAGTTCCAAGACTGCGTTGCTCTGCTCATAGTCGCCGACGAGTTGAAGGGTCATCCCTCGATCCATGCCATAGAGGACACGGCTCCCCCCGCCATATTCCTTCTCGGCCTGCTGCACAATGGCATCGGCGCCCTTCGCGTCATGGGCGCGTAGGCTTGAATCAATGAGGTGATACCGGTTGACTGAGGGGCCGCATCCGGCGAGCAGCACAATCGCCAGTGTAGCAAGGAGGAACTGGATGGAAATGAAAAAGCCCCACCGTGCCGGAATACGGGCGGTGGGGCATGAGACAAGAGGGCTCAACGGATATCGAGGAGCCTAAAAGATTGAACGTTTCTTTTCGACGACTTTCTTAATCTTCTTTTGGCCGTACCACACCTTGGCATTGTTCTCCAAATCCACCATCTGTAAATCAACCTGGTAGAACACCGCCTTTGTCCCATCGGCCTCATCGAGGATCGTCGCAATCGTGCCCTTCATCATGTAATCGGCGCCGATCTCTTTTCCAGGCGCTTTCTGCGTATCTTCCCGCGCATACATCGCTTGCTCTTTGCGTTCAGTGCGAAGCTCTTCGCGATCGCCCTTTCCTGCCACAAACGTCACTTTTTGTGAGTTCGTCAGTTCACGCTCAAGGTCGGTCACAAACGTGTTGACGTTGATATGCTCGTGGCTGCTGTTCTGAATGGTTCCGACAACGACCACCGGTTGACGCCGCTTCGAGCTGGAAAAATTGTTGAGCCACGGATACTCCAACGCCTCTTTCACCATGGACTCCGCAACGATCCTTGAGTCAGTATCGTTCCAACGGCCGCTCAGATCGGTGACAACCCCGGAATCGACCCTTGTTATTCTTGTCTCCTGAGCACAGCCGGATAGGGACAACAACGCCAACGCCACACACCCCACCCATCTTCTACCCCTTATCATCACGCGATACCTCCTCACAGATGCAGCCATTGGCAGTCACTCAGTGGGAAGCCTTAACGTTGCTCCCGCTTCTCTTCTTCTTTTTCAAGGCGCTCAAAGAGCTTGTCTGCATTCTTCCTGACGTAGTCGCGTACCTGGGCATTGAGTTCCTTCGCCTTTTCGAGATTATCCTTCATCTCCTCGAGATTCAGCTTAGTCAGCACATAAAACGTGCCTGTTTTTTCGTCCTTGTAACGCTCGATGGGGCGCACGCCGCTCAGGGTCGTCGTCGTCACCGTCTTAATCGCCCGCTCGACATTCTGCTCTTCCGTATTCCTGGTAAAGTCTCCAGCCGTCGTAGAGGCCGCATAGTCGCGCATCAAGTAGCCGGTATAGGTCTCAAAAGTCTTGGCAATCTCCGCTCTGGCGCGATTTTCAGCGGTGTCCCAAGCCAGCGGTTCATTCCGAACACCGGACACAGCCCCGACGCCATAGAAGGCCTTGCTGTCTTTTTCGTTGAACGCCCCTGACCCTTGCTTCACCCACTTCGGAGGACCACCGCAGGCAACAAGTCCGATCATCAGGGCAATAGCGACCCCTCCCCCGACCAACCTCGACCTGAACCCTAATACCCTATCCATGCGCATGCCTCCTTGGTGATGATCAGGATGGTGAAACGATGCTCTGCCTGCCGTAGATGCTGATAATGAAGGATCGAGTGTTCAATAGATTTCATGCTAACATGCACCCCCTATTCCGTCAACGAAACCGACGACCGATGGTCGATCGTTTCGTCGTTCCTTTTATGGAGGCTACCAGTGGCAGACATTCAAATCGATGACGGTATCATTAAGATTCTGAGTCTTGAAGTTCAAGATCCCAAAGCAGCTGCAGTCCTCGCGGAATATCCTCAAGCCCGCTGGGCAGAAATCACGCGGAAGGCAGTCAAGATTGGGCTGGGGTATCTCAAAGGAGGAGAAAAAGCCTAATGGTCCAGAGGACGATTTTCCCGCAGGACACTCAAAAAGGCCGTCCCGCAAGGCCGCAGCGAGCGAAGGTCCGAGGCGTACCCTCGGGGGGTACGTTGAGGATCTAAACGACGCGAGAACGACGCTGGCGGGATTTTTCAGTGTCCTGCTATGGCTTCGCGGGTGTTGACTGTGCCACCGCAGCCCTGGCGCGGGCATGGCTCCCGCCGAGTTCGAGATAGCGTGTGAAGGCCTCGACCGATTTCGATTGATCCTGTATCTTGTCGGCGTAGAGGATGCCGAGCGAAAAATAGACATCCACATAGTTGGGATTGACTACCAGCGCCTCCCGCATCGCACGCTCAGCTTCGATATACTGCCCACGCTTTTCGTGAATCAACCCGAGGGTATACTGCGCATCAGGATTCTTCGGGGCATACTGTACCGCCAACGTTGCAGTGGACAATGCATCGTCAAGATTCGGCAAGACTTCTAGCCGCATATAGCTCTTCAGCACATAGGCGTCGCCGAACGTGGGGTCATATTCCAGCGCTTTCTCCAACCGCTCCAACGCCTCCTCCGGAGACTTCTCGGTTTGAAGGAGTGCGAAGGCTCGTTCATATTGCATCTTTGCAGCCTGTCGTCGTTCAGCCGGTGACTGGGGCTCGGCTCCGTGAGTAAAGGCAGCCTTTCGCCCCTCCATCAACACCGTATCCCCTTCCCCCTCAAGCTGCACAAAGAGTGGGTGCTGAGCGCCGTTCGACTGCTCCAGAACCTGTTGCTGTATATAGGCTCCAACTTCCGAGGCCATGAGCCATCCATTTTTATTACGATCCGCCATGCCGCTCAGCCCGTTCACCAGCGCCTGTACGAACAGACTTTTCCCATTCTCCAGACTCAACGACTCGCCTTTATCACCCGCTGTCAATACTTGCACCGCACGGCGTTCAGTCTCATCTTCCGGAGCGAATCGTCCTTCCAGGGACAACGGCTGAACTGCGCTCACCTCCCACCCACGAACCGCCGCGTTCAAGAAAAAGAGCGTGTGCTTAGACGCACTACGCCGGCTGAATTCTTTGAGCTGTTCGAACGTCACCGACTTGGTTACGTTCTCCCTCTGCGCATCCCAGGGGACGAGATAGCCAAGTTCCTTGGCATCGAAATCTTGCGTGACACCCGCATGTCCGGCGAAATAGATCACGAGCCGATCATATCGGCCAACTTTGCGAGGTAAAAAATCCGACAGTGTCTGTTGCAGACGGCGAGCACTCGCATCCTTGTCGTAGAGTTCGACAACCTCGTCGAAGCCCAGTTGGCGAAACGCCTGGGCCACTCTTTTGGCATCCTCAATCGTGCCTGGAATTTTCGGAGCGAGGAGATAGTTTTCCACTCCGATCACAATGGCCCACGATTTATAGTACAGCCCTTCCGGCTTGCCCAGTTGGGCAAATACCGCCGGAGGGCAGCACGTCGCGACCAGTACATAGGTGAGAAACGAAACAAGGAAGAGCCGCAGTCGTTGGGAAGCGATCGGCAACATCAGTTAGACCGGTCTCAGTGTGTGGCGCGCAATAAATTTACCGTACTCTCGCCTTTGCGCCACTGTCAAGAAACGGCAGACCGAGGTCGAGCAGGACGCTGAAAAAGTCCGCCAGCGGCGTTCTCGCATCGTTCAGACCCTCAACGTCCGAAGAAACTCTCGGAAATTGGAATCTCTGGAGGGGTTTTTCCGTTCGCCAAGATCCATTGTACGGGCGAACAGCTCCACGAAGTGCGGTGGGTACCTCCTACGATCTTCACTCGCGGTAGCCTTGCTGGACGGCTTTTTTGAGCAAGCTATAGGTATAGTTGAGTTCCCTCCTCCCCCTCCAGCATAATGAGCGCAATTCGCTTCCCCTTGATCTACCTTGACCGTAAGGAGTCTCCGCGCCATGGCAGACAACATCGATACCCTCCTCAAGGAAAGTCGTGTGTATCAGCCGACCGCTGAAACTAAAGCTGTGGCCTATATTCAGGACTACGAGAGCGCCTACAAGAAATCGATCGCCGACCCTGAAGGTTTCTGGAGCGATGTCGCGAAGGAGCTTGAGTGGTTCTCCCCCTGGACCAAGGTGTTGGAATGGAATTATCCCTGGGCCAAGTGGTTCGTCGGCGCGACGTGCAACATTGCCTATAATTGCCTAGACCGTCACGTCACAACCTGGCGCAAGAACAAAGTCGCCATCATCTGGGTGGGCGAGAACGACCAGGAACGGGTCATCACCTACGGTGAGTTGTACCGACAGGTCAATCGCTGCGCAAATGCGCTCAAGAAACTTGGGCTCACGAAAGGTGACCGGGTCACGATCTACCTACCGAAAGTTCCCGAACAGATCGTCGCCATGCTCGCCTGCGCACGCATCGGCCTCATCCATAGTGTCGTATATTCTGGGTTCAGCGCCCCGGCCCTCGCAAACCGCATTCAGGATGCCGAGTCCAAGCTGGTCATTACGGCTGACGTCGGGTTTGATAGGGGAAAGGTCCTCAACCTCAAGCCAGTGGTCGACCAAGCCGTTGCGAATTCCCCCACGGTCGAACATGTCGTGGTCTTACGGCGTCAGATTCCATATGTGAGCTTATCCACGCCAAAGGAAATCGATTGGCACGACTGGGTCAAGGGCGAAAAGGCAGTCTGCGCAGCCGAGCCTCTCGATGCAGAACACCCCTTGTACATTCTCTACACATCAGGCACGACAGGGAAACCCAAAGGCGTGGTCCATGTCCACGGCGGCTACATGGTCGGGACCTACATCACCACGAAATACGTCTTCGATCTCAAGGAGGATGATGTTTACTTTTGTGTCGCCGACCCTGGCTGGGTGACCGGCCACAGTTACATCGTCTATGGTCCCCTCCTCAACGGAGCCACAATCCTTACAGCTGAAGGCAAGCCGGACTATCCAAACCCTGGCCGCTGGTGGGATTTGATCGAACGCTATGGCGTCTCGATTTTCTATACGACCCCCACCGCTATTCGTCTGCTCATGCGATACGGAGAAGACTGGCCTAAGAAATACGACCTCTCCACCCTTCGCATTCTTGGCAGCGTGGGCGAGCCGATCAACCCGGAAGCCTGGGAATGGTTCCATCGCGCAGCCGGAGGAAATAAACCGATCATGGACACCTGGTGGCAAACCGAAACCGGCTCAATCCTAATTACCCCTTTGCCGACCGTCCCCTTGAAGCCAGGCTCCGCCACCAGGCCCTTTCTCGGCATCGAAGCCGATGTCGTGGACAACCAAGGCAACAGCCTCCCCGCCAACGCCGGCGGGTTTGCCGTCATCAAGAAGCCCTGGCCTTCGATGATGCGAACCATCTACAAAGATCCGGAGCGCTACAAGACCTATTGGAATACGATCCCGAACTGTTACACCGCCGGCGATATCTGTCACAAAGATGCAGACGGGTACATGTGGTTCATGGGCCGTGCCGACGACGTGATCAAAGTGGCCGGAAACCGGCTCGGTACCGCCGAGGTGGAAAGCGCGCTGGTCAGCCACCCAGCCGTCGCAGAAGCCGCCGTGATCGGCAAACCGCACAAACTCGTTGGCGAGTCCATCAAGGCCTTCGTTATTTTGAAGCAGGGAGAGGTGGACAGTCCGGCCCTGGTCCAGTCGATTAAGGATCAAGTGCTGAAGGAGTTGGGGAAAATTGCCGTGCCGTCAGAGATCGACATTGTGCCTTCGCTCCCTAAAACCAGGTCCGGCAAAATCATGCGGCGAGTGCTCAAAGCGAAAGAGCTCGGGCAGGACGTTGGCGATATTTCCACGATCGAAGATTGATGACACATCAGCAAACTGGGCGATCGATGAGACGTCTGTGCGCGTAGCAAACAATCGGAGGTTGTTCATGTCTTCAGCAACAGGTCCGAGAATCATGATCGCAATCGGAATACTGGCACTCGGCCTGGCGGCGATCACCCCGGTCGGCAGCTCAGCTGCCGAACCAGTCAAGCAGGAGAAGAAGGCCAGCAAACCGGCACAGGGGCGCACAAGCACACCCGCCCCACAATCGCCCGCGAAAAAATTTTCCACGGCAGAGATCGCCGGAAAAGCTCCATCCTGTTTCGGTGAAGCCCCAACGCTCAACAAGCTCTCACCTGACCAAGGGAAAGCGGGAGACAAGGTCACCATTTCGGGAACCAACTTCGGTGCAGCAGCCTGTATGCGAGGTGTCTCGTTCGGCCCAGGCCACCCGGCTCAGTTTCGCCAGACGAACGACAGCATTACAACGACCGTGCCGAGCGGTGGGAAGAAAGGCCTGGTCCTCCTCACCATCACCACCGCCTCAGGAGAAAGTTCGAAACCGTTTCTTCTAAAATAGAAAGAGCGAGGAACAGTCAGACCATCCTTCTTGCTCGCAGAACGCGCACGATGAAACTGTGCTCGTCCGATGCGCGCAGTGAAGGACAGTCTGACTGCTCCCCTTAGGGTGACGTGGGGAAAATCGGAAGGCCTTCGCTCGATACACACATGATAGGACTTATCGAACATGAGGCGTAAGCCAGGCGAACCGATCTACCTGAAACGTCACATACTAGGGCTCGCTGCGGCCGTGGTAGCCCCCATTCTCCTGCCCCTCCTGTACAACCGCTACATCGCACCGCTGAGCTTTACCACCATATATATGGCAAGCCTGATCATCGCTGTGATAGGTAGCATTGCGCTCTATTTGATCTACAGATCCTCGGCTGAGAACGAACCATAACGCCGGATCTTTCGGCCCAGCGCCTTGTTCTTCCTTCGTCAACTCGCAAGCTGCGAGAAAACAACCTCGAGCACTCTAACTTAGATGGCTGCATGTTTTGGATACAAGGGAAACACTCCCGCAGGGTGCTTAAAAAGATCGTCCAGCAAGGCCGCAGCCGACGAACAGACCGCAAGCGTACCCTCTCGGGTACGTTGAGGATCTGTTCAAGGCGAGAACGAAGCTGGCGGAATTTTTCAGCGCCCTGCTAGCTGCCCTTCTGATCAGGTCTCTGATGCAGCCAAGCAAGAGGAGCCGTCGCATTTGAGAGGTAGGCTTGCCCAAACCCTAACACCAAATGTGCGTCCTGTAGCCGCAATTCCCAGAGGGCAAAATCTGGGAAACCAAACATCATGGCCGATTGAGGAAAGCAGTCGAGATAACGCTCCTTCACTTCGGCATAGTCTGCGGCCGACAACCGTAGGACCGGCTTGCAGCATCTCATGGAACAAAACAAACGACCCGAAGGTCACCAGGTATGAACTCACCGTGATCAACCAGGAGAATCCGGCAGAGAAAACGGTGCTGATAATCCCTGCGGACACAACGAAACTGCCCTGTAAGGATGCGGGCGCCGACCATGAAGGGCTGTGGGGAGTGACCGTGCAATCCCGTTACGACACATTCACGTGTAGCCTCCCACCCGACATCGTACGCATGCGCATCGCCTCGAAGTACGTTCGACCAGCAGGATCGCCACGCCTGCGCAGCCTGAGTGTTTTCTCCTCACAAAACGTGTATCCTTTACGATCATGAGAAACGGGAGCGCCAACTGCTGCTCCAGGAATAGTGGTCGCTGGGTGAGTCGGCTACAGGAAAGGGAGCAGAGCGCCCTTTCCAATGGCATCACACTCCAATCAGACATCACACAGAAGGGAGACAGCAGATGAAGAATGCATGGATCGCACTCGGACTCTGTGTATTGATAGCCGCTGCCGGCTGTAGCAGTGACCGGGCTGAAATCAAAGAGGATCGGCTGACAGTCGGGAAGGTACAGGGCGAAATCAAAGTCGGCATGGCGGCGTCTCAAGTCGCAGAACTCCTCGGCTCGCCGAATATCGTGACGACGGATGAGAAACGTCGCGAGGTCTGGATGTACGACAAGGTCTCAACCGATCGGGTCGACACCTCCAGCTCTTCCTTTGCCGGGCTGATCATCCTGGGCGCTAATTCACGTAGCAGTTCCAGCTCGCAGCGTCAGCGAACCCTGACCATCATCATCAAGTACGACGAAGAAAAAAAAGTTCGGGACTTTGCCTACAACTCCACACAATTCTAAGTGGCTGTTCGCAGGCCGGCGAGGCAACCTGAAACCGCTGGGAGCCTGTCTGGCCTCGATCATGCTGCTGACCGGATGTGTCACGCACACGGAGCCGGCCGAGTTGCTGCAACTGACGGCAGAAGCGCCCATGCACCGGGCCATGCAAACCCGGTTCTTTGAGACGCGCGATGAAAAAGAATTGTTGTCGGCGTCGGCCGCGGTGCTCCAAGATCTCGGTTTTCAAGTCGAGGAGAGCGTGCACGAGGTCGGATTCCTGCGAGCCACGAAAGAGCGGAGTGCACGGGAATATGGCCAATATATCCAACGAGCGCTGTTCTTTATTCTCTCGCTCGGCAAACTGCTCGCCCCGGTGGATCTGCATCAGAAGATCGCGGCGGGCTTGATCACCAGACCGCTCAACCAGGACGCCAGCAGGCAGGAAGTCCGCATCGTGTTCTACCGCGTCGTATGGAAAGGCGACGGGCAGACCGACAACCAATACATTCCACCGGGCCAACAGTCTATGGAAATGATCCGGGACCCGGAAATCTACCAACAATTTTTTGCCAAACTCTCCAAAGCCGTGTTCTTGGAGGCGCATACCCTATGACCGAACAAAGACGAGGATCTATGACTGCCAACACACGATGCGTATGGGGAGGCCTGCTCATAGTCGGAAGTCTCCTGCTCTACGGCTGTTCTACCCCGCCAACCCCACAAGATCTCCTCGCGCCGACCGATGCGCAACTCAAGATCCGCAGCCTCCAGACGCGCACCTTCGAGGTCAAAGACCGGAACGTCGCCATACGTGGAGTCATCGCGTCGCTCCAAGACCTCGGGTTCATCATCGAGCGCGCCAATGAGCCGCTCGGACTCGTGACGGCCGCGCGATTCGCCGAGCCCAACTATTACGACGTGATCAGTGTCACCGTCACCGTGCGTCAGGACACGAAGGATCGCCTGACCATCCGCGCCAATGCTATTTACAACAACAAGCCCATTGACGACCCCAAGGTGTATCAAAATTTCTTTGCATCCCTCGAGCGTTCGCTTTTTCTGACGAAGGAGTAAAAGATTCCCACCATGGCGCCTCTGCCCCTCAGATACGCCGCCGCGCATAGCGCAGTGGCTGCCTCGCTTCTCTGCACGCTGCTGATCCATGGCTGTGCTCCCTACGAATCACGGCATCAAAACCAATGGAACTCGCGGGAGCAGATCTGGCTATCGGAAGCGAGCCAACTCAAAATCCGAGCTGCGCAAACGCGCGCATTTGATACCACGGATCGTCGGCGAATGTTCGAAGCCATTGTTTCCACTTTGCAAGACTTGGACTTCAATGTGGAAGTACTGGATGAAGAGTTGGGGATCATCTCCGGGAAGAAGTTTATCGAAGTTGAACAACCCTACGGTCCAGACCCGTCCTATCTCCTGTATCGCCCGGACACACTCCTTCTCCTTACACGCAATCTCCATGCGTGGGGCCCATTCCACCACCGCAGTAATCTCGTGCGCTTCACCGCCACCATCCGTCCACGCGGAGAATCCCAACTTATCGTCCGGGCCAGCGCACAGTTCTACTTGCAGGCCGTCGAAGAACCAGGCCCGTATCAGCAATTCTTCCGCGCACTGGAGCAAGCCGTTTTTCTACAGGGCCAATCGGTGAAATAACCTGATATTAGCGCTCCCTACCAGCAATCAGCTCCCCCACGCATCGTTTGGACCATGACCCGATTCCAATCGGTGAAATACGATACGTGCGTATGGATTTTCACGATTAATTCTCTAGCAATTCCATTGAAGCTGTGCATAAGTGCAATCCTCTACGAGGCACCCTACAATTAGATAGTCCGTTCAACTAAAAAATTTACACAAAACAGAGAAACGACTATTGCTTGTGGTAAAGAGAAAAAATTATCCGTCAAGCCACAAAATATGGGGGGTCTATTTGAGAGACCACAATGCCCATTTTTCAGGCAAACAGCTGAGACAGCCCTCCATTGAGGCCTTTTCTCAATCGATGAGGCTGTCATACACAGGGTTATCCACAGAAATTGGGGAACTCCATCCGCTACACGATTCTATTTCCTCAATCCTGCATTTCACGCCCCCAAACCTGCGAGATGATTTCTCCTGGTGAAACCGGTATTCTCTACAGCCAGCATGTACGCCACTGCCAGACCTATCCCAAACAGGACTATGTGGCACACCAGGAAAACAATCCAGCAGGATGCTCAAAAAATCCGTCCAGCAAGGCCACAGCGAGTGAAGACCGGAGGCGTACCCTCTGGGGTACGTTGAGGATCTGAACGATGCGAGAACGATGCCGGAGGGTTTTTTCAGCATCCTGCTAAAAGAAGGGAATCCATGAGTTCGACCGCAAGCATCTCCCCATCGAGTCAATTCAGGAAGCTACTCTTGTCTGAACAGCTCGAATTCATCTGTGAAGCCCATAACGGCCTCAGCGCAAAAATTGTTCAAGAAGCCGGCTTTCGAGGTATCTGGGCCAGCGGCCTTTCCATTTCCGCGCAATTCGGTGTCCGTGACAACAACGAAGCCAGCTGGACCCAAGTCCTGGAAACCCTGGAATTCATGTCCGATGCCACCACGATTCCAATTCTTCTCGATGGCGACACAGGCTACGGCAACTTCAACAACATGCAGCGGCTCGTCCGCAAACTGGAGCAACGCAAGATCGCCGCGGTCTGCATCGAAGACAAGCTTTTCCCCAAGACAAATAGTTTCATCAAGGGAAACGCACAACCCATGGCAGACATGCAGGAGTTCTGCGGCAAGATCAAAGCCGGCAAAGACGCACAGTCTGACCAGGACTTTTCCATTATCGCCCGCGTGGAAGCTTTTATCTGCGGCTGGGGACTGGCGGAAGCCTTGCGACGCGCCGAGGCCTATCATCAGGCAGGAGCGGACGGCATCCTCATTCACAGTGCCCTGTCGGTACCAGATGAAATCCTGGCGTTCAAACAGGAATGGGGCAATCGCTGCCCGGTCGTCATCGTGCCGACAAAATACTACGCCACGCCCACTGATGTATTTCGCCAACACGGCATTTCAATTGTCATCTGGGCCAATCACATGCTGCGGACTGCGGTAGCTGCCATGCAGAAAACCGCGCGGACCCTCAAGGAGGATGAACAGCTGCTCTCCATCGAAGACAAAGTCGCGCCGGTTTCAGAAATTTTCCGCCTGCAAAACGCCGCAGAACTACAAGAGGCTGAAGACCGTTATCTGCCGAAAGGTGCCGAAGATACCTGTGCCATCGTGCTGGCCGCCTCCCGGGGGAAAGAACTGGGAGAACTCACCGAACAGCAACCCAAAACGATGGTCAACATCCAGGGCGCACCGATTCTCTCCCACATCGTCGATGCGTACAATGCTGTCGGCATCAAGGATATTGTGGTAGTCCGTGGGTATAAAAAAGCAGCCGTCAATCTGCCCAGTCTGACGTACGTCGATAACAACGACTTTGCAGACACCGGCGAACTGGATTCCCTCTTGAAAGCCCTTCGATCCCGGAAAGGACCGCCACAGAGCACGGTCGTTTCCTACGGCGACGTGCTGTTCAACAAATATATTCCCCAATCTCTCTGTCAGGAGACGGACGACTGCGTGATTTTTGTCGATAGCAACTGGCAGGAGCAAAGCAGCTATGCCCGCCTCGGCGGATTTACCGAGTGCACCATTCCCAATTCAAGAAGAGCCTTCAACGCCAAGATCTATCTCAAGCACTTGGGAGACACGCTCCCCAAAGAATCCATCCACGGAGTCTGGATGGGGTTCCTCAAAGTCTCGCCCAACGCGGTAAAACTCATCACCGATATCCTTATAGAAATGCTGGCCAAGCCAGCCAACCGCAAATCCGGCATTCCCCAACTACTCCAAGAACTGTTAAAACGGCAATACCCCATCCGCGTCCTCTACACAGCAGGCCACTGGCTCGACATTAATAGCATTGAGGATGTGGTGCAGGCAGGAAACTTTTGACAGGATGCTGAAAAAGTCCGCCAGCATCGTTCTCGCATCGCTCAGAGGCTAAACGTACCGAAGCGTACGCCTCCCCTCTTCGCTCGCTGCGGCCTTGCTGGACGGCCTTTTTGAGCATCCTGCGACTATTTTGACATCAGCGTCCTTGAAAAGACTCATGATCGTTTGTGTATAAACCGAGTTTTCCCCCAGCCTGCTAGGCACGATTCATCTTGTCTATCTGGTTGGCTAGGCTGTTTGGTTTCAGTCAATAAGATAAAGGATGCCACAGGGATCTTATCCTAAATCGCAAGTCAGTCGGCATCTTATACGGAACCAGCCAATTCACAGTTGAGCGTCATAAAATGTGGGACAGGTTTGAGATCGGCTTCTGGCATCCCTTCGGTCCATACACAGGCCTTTCTGCCGCACAAGTGCTCGACTGGAAAGGCGGGGAAGTTGAGCGATACGGATGGACCTTTTGGTCGTTTGTCTATTCTTCGACGACCGCAGCATGGCTTGACCTTCTGAGTAAGATAAACGGGCCGGTGTATGCACTCTGCTCTCACAGTCCTGGAGCTCGGGATCCGGACGCGCACCAAGGCAGCCTCTTGGCAAGTCATTATCGATATCTTTCCGACACCTCCTGGCAAGAGATGCCTGACCCCAAGGTTATGAAAGTCACGAATCCTTTCAAACGACAGGGCCTCGCACTTGGGTTTAAAGTAAGTCGTGTCATCACGCTAGAGCCCATCATTCCACCTTTTGGGATTGAGTGGTATTCCAGAAGTGAATCCAGTTGGCGCTCCGACCGCGTTCCAACGCGAGGTGAGTTTCTAGTAAGGCGTGGTGGTAGTGTTGCTCCTCGTCGCGTGTGCGCCGTTCTCGAACTCGCACATCCATATCTCGCCGTGCTGAAGCAAGAGCCAGCGAAGGAAGAATAACCATCACGTCTTGAGATCAAACGTCTTGGGCACATAGCGGGAATCTGTCTTGAGTCGGGCAATTGGACTCCCTGCTGAGGGGATGTAAAAGGGGTCGGGAGTGTTTTTATCAAAAACCATGCGCGCAATTCGCACCACGTCTTGCAATCACACATGGGCCTTCTCAGCCTGATTAACGCAATGGCTGACCATGGCCGGATGGACATCCTCATAGACCGCAATCTCGGCTAGCCGATCCTCCTATTGCTGATAGCCCAGTAGATGTGGCGCGTGGGCTCCTCTTCCCACTGCAACAGAACACGCCATGACCGTGAGGTCCTCCCTTTCAATGTACGATTGCAAGAATTCGCTTCTTTCCCCATTTCCCACAAGCTGAGACTGGAAGCGATTTTGTGACTGTCCATTGATACACCTCACCAGGATGTATATCATCACGTATATACAAATTGGATTCTAAGGAGGACGTCTGATGACCTCAAAGAAGACTCGACTCTTCATGAGCAGGAATAGCCAAGCCGTTCGAATTCCCCGCGAGTTCCAACTCGATGGCGATGAAGTTGAAATTCAGCGGCGCGACAATACTTTTGTTATCCGACCGAAGAAACAATCGTGGGCGCCGTTCATAAGCAGCTTGGAGAAATTCACGGCAGACTTTATGAAGGAGGGTCGTCGACAACCGGCTATCCAAAAGCGGAAGCGGTCGATGACATTGGCATTTCCAGCGTGACGGTGGCTGAACTCGAGTATGGAGCAAGCAAGAGCCGGCATCCCACAAAGAACCGACTAGCCCTTGATCAATTTATCTCACCGCTCGATGTTGCCGCGTTTGACCGAGATGCCGCAACAGCCTATGGCCGACTCCGTGCGAACCTTGAACAGAAAGGAACGCCCATCGGTGCTATGGATCTATTGATCGCGGCCCACGCACTGAGCCTAAGAGTCCGCCTTATCACGAACAATGCGAGAGAGTTTCGACGAGTGCCAGGCCTCAGAATCGAAAACTGGGTCTAGCCCGCATTATTTATGAACCTTTTGCTGCAAGCGCGGATACGCTGCTGCGACAGGCAGTCTCGCCGCTCAGCGCTTCGACATACGGTACGAGTATGCCTCAGCGTTTCACGTCTGCACGCTTTCGTCCCTCGACTGGGCTCGGGACCCTGAGCAAGTCGAAGGGCCACGAACCTTCATGAATAATGCGGGCTAGGAAAATCATCGGCGTATTTCCGGTGACTCAGCTTTTCAAAAGCCCTATATCTCCACGACACTCTTGGAACGATTCCTGGCACGTGAGGATTCCCATGATGTGCCATGAAAAGACCGTGTTTTCCCAACCGCAAATCTGCACTGAAATTGTTCATTAGACAGCCTGCAGACCGAAGCGTATGATGACTCATCGTACGCTTCAGTGGACACGCTGTATCATACTGACAGGGAGAACCGGGCTATGGCTTCGGTATTTTCCTCCCCTGCGGCTTCCTTCCACTCCTCCAGCGATCATAACGACCAGCTGATGCAGTTGCCTTGTGCAGATCACTGCTCCCGCTCCCCGCACCACATTCCAAATCCCAGCTCTACGGTCGAACTGATCCGCAATGCCCCTCACCCCTTCATGGAACCACGGCGAATGTCGCCGACCGGTCCACGAAGTAACCAAGGAGGTCTCTATGACATCCTCCGGCAAGTGGCAATCGGGAGTTCTCGTTCTGGTGTTCTGCTTGAGCGTCGCTGGCTTAGTTTGGCCGAGTAGTGCGACGGCGGAAGGGACAGCTGTGAGTGTGCCTGTCGAAACGGTGGCGGACTATCTGTACGCCGTGATTGAAGCGGACCGTGAGGTGTATACCAAGCACGTCGTTGAACGAATGCAGATCAAAGGGGTGGTCGTGGCCTCGGAAAACTGGGAGGAGAAGAATACCCTGCCTCTCCCGGCTCAATTCCTGATGGAATCAGGTCGCGTTTTAGGAAGAAAAGGCATCGGCGTACAGTATCGATTGATCAGCCTCTGGCCGATCAACAAACGAAATGTCGCCCGAACCGAGTTCGAGAAGGAAGGCCTGGGCACCATTCTCACTCACCAGACTAAACCCTATACCGGTTTTGTGAAAGAAGGAGGCACCCGGTACTTCCAAGCCGTCTATCCAGACCTTGCGGTGGCCCAGGCTTGCATCGGCTGCCATAATTCCCATCCGGACAGCCCCAAACGGGACTTCAAGATCAATGATGTGATGGGGGCGATCGTGATCAGTATTCCGGTGAAATGAAGCTCCCCGCAGCAGCCTACTCCGCCGAAGCAGCCACTTCGGCTGCGAAGGCCGGAAGCTGCGGGGTATCTTGCGAAATTCTCTGAAGCCCCCCTGCCTAACCCTCCTTCGCCAAGGCTACGGAGGGTTCTCCTCGCCTTCATCCCCGTAGCAAGCTACGGGGTATTCGGCGAAAGAGAATAACTATACACCGTGGGGAGTTGCCCCGCCTGAAGGCCCTGCGCACGTCTCTCGCGTGATGGCTGTGCAATGTGGCTATGAACAGTCATGAATCATGCGAGGTCGTCGCCTCATTTATTGATTGGAGCAAGCGACTGTCCCTTCCCCAACATACACTTCCAAAACGTAAATCGTTCTTGATCTCCGCCTATCGTCTTCACGATGCCTCCGGCTGCATTCGCACTGAAATGACCCCCCGGCACTTCTCTCTCGACCGTCTGTACGCATTGATCAACCATCCGTTCGAGATCACTCCGTTGTGTGTCTGAGGGGTTTGGAACGAAGGGCACCGTGTTGAAAGACTTCTTATCTGATGCCCCTCTAATCTGTGGCTCTGCAGCACTGCTCATCGCCAGGCTGAGGTCCAGGCACATCGATGCAGCAATCGAGAAGAGAAGAATACGGTGAGATGTTGTCACCTTACCCGGGCCTCCCCGACAGGCCCCACTCGCTGATCATTGTGCTGGTCCGTGACATATTTTTCATAGGCTGCGTAAAGACAAGCAGCGATTACGGCCTTTTCACACACCGAAACCCAGGGAGGTATAAGCTCCGGAACGACGGAGGATCCCAGTACCGATCCGATGATCGCAGATTTTTCGCGCTGCTGTTCCAGGCTCCACCGCGGATGACTTTGAACCCACCTGTCGGCAGTCCTTCGGGATTCTGCTGCGGACTGCTCTTATAATAATCCGTGTCATACCAATCGCTGACCCACTCCCAGACGTTCCCAGCCATATCGTACACACCATAGGGACTTTTACCTTTTTCCAACGATCCTACCGGTGACAATGCCTCTAAATCGTTCGTGCCATATTTCCCATAGTTCGCATGGAGCGATGACGGAGAATCGTTCCCCCACGGATAGACACGGCCATCCGTCCCTCGTGCCGCCTTCTCCCACTCCGCCTCAGTCGGCAAACGTTTGCCGACTGATTTACAATAGGCAGCCGCGTCCGCCCAATCTACCCCCATGACCGGACGCTTGTGGTATTTCATTTGGTTCATCTTGTTCCAGTCCGGAGGTAGATGGCCTCCCCCTGACCGTAGAAAATCCCCATACTCTCCCACCGTCACTTCATAGACATCGATGGAAAAGCCATCGACCGTAACCTTGTGCGCCGGTCGTTCGTCTGCATCACCATCCTGACTCCCCATCATAAACTCTCCCGCCGGTATCGACACCATCGATCCCAACGGTGGTTTGGGCACTATCGGATTCTCCTGGCTCTGTTTCTGCTGTGTGATCAACTCATTCGCCCCCCTCGCGTCGGGTGGCGCAGACAGCGCCGTATTCGCCACGAGCCCGAGCAAGGCAACCAGTACAAGCATCCGTCTCATGAACCGCCTCCGCTTTCTCCTGAAAAAACCATGACACCTCTCCCTCGCAACTTCCAATGGGCGGGAACTATAAAGCCTCACGCCTCAAAAAAACAACCGGGTCAAGTCTCGGCACTGTCCTCTGTCACGCATATCCTGCAACCCCTCTCCCATATAAATAGAGAGAGTCGCTCGACATCACGACTGGTGATGAAATACTAGCGAAGGAACTCCCAGCCAGAGAACGTTAACTCTTCGCGCATCGGAACCCGTTGAGCCCCTGGTCTGTCGGAGAAATGAGGCTCCGGTTCGATGAGCGTATCGCCCGAGGATTGCTGTTCCACGCACCGCCACGGACCGCCCTGGTCCCGCCCGTCGACGGTCCTGTCGGATTCTTCGGCGAGCTGACCTTATAGTAGTTATAGTCGTACAAATCACTGACCCATTCCCAGACATTCCCGGCCATGTCATAAATGCCATAGGGACTCTTGCCTGCTTCAAACGAGCCCACCGGCGCCAGGACCGCGTGATTGTTCCACTCCGATTTCCCGAAATTCGCATGAAGCGGCGTCGGAGCCTCGTTACCCCACGGATAGACACGGCCATCTGTTCCCCGCGCCGCCTTCTCCCACTCCGCCTCTGTCGGCAACCGCTTGCCGACCCATTTGCAGTAGAAGGACGCTTCCGTCGAATCGATATTGGCTACCGGACGCTTCTGATTCGACGACTGGTTCAGCGTCTTCCAGTCTGAAGGTAGTTCGATCCCTTTCGCCTGGAGGAATGCCGCATATTGACCTACCGTCACTTCATACACATCCATAGAAAATGTGTCCACATGGACCTTGTGCTCCGGTTGTTCATCTGAATCTCCCGCCGCACTTCCCATCGTGAACTCTCCCCCCGGCACTACCACCATCGCCCCCTCCGGTGGTTTGGCGACTGCAGATACCTCCTGACTCGGTTTCTGCACTGGAACTAATTCCTTCGCAGCCTTTTCGACAGGTGGAGCGGCCATCGCCGGGGAGACCGCAAGCCCAAGCAACGCCACCAACACAAGTGCTTTTTTCATGAACCGCCTCCGCTCTGTATTGAAGAAACTCATGACACCCAGCCCACACGTACCCTAATAGGCAGAAACTATAAAGCTTCGTACCTCAAAAAAACAACCGCGTCCGGTCACGCACTCCCTCCGTTGAGCCGAACGACGGAGAGGCGGCCGAAATACGATTATCGAAATGTCTCAGGCATAGCACCGCCAAGCAATTTACGTGGTGATTGCGGCCCAGAGCTTCACGACGATCCAAAGGACTGCGGCGATAGCAAGCAACAGGAGGACCACGGTGCCCCCGATGATGCCTGAGACATACAGCCTGGCCTGTTGCGTCTCTCGATGGGGTTGAGCCGCAGCCCGCCGCAGCAGTTCTGCATTTCTCGCATGACTGCGAAACCAGATGGAAAAGAGATCGCCGAGGATAGGAATCGCGCCGATGGTTCCATTGATTAAAAGATTTAGGCTCATCCGTGCAATGACGATCTGCGGCACGCGGAGCCGCGCGGCTAAGATCAAAATGACGGTCCCAATCAGGTTGGCGATCATATCGCCGATTCCGGGAATCAATCCGAGCAACGGATCGAGCCCCACAAAGAATGGCGTGCCGGGGATCTTGACGGTGGTATCCAGAATCTTGGCCAAGAATTCAGCCGTGGCCACCATCGCTTCTCGCTGAGGATCGGAAGATGAAGACTCTGGCGGGAGACGGGTGACCTGGTCAGCCACGATGTGATCGAGCAGCCTGTTCTTTGAGCCAGCAGCGGTCCATCACGACAAGCAGGCCGGACTCTCTCGCACGAACGGCTGCCTGCTCGTTGCTGATTCCTTCTTGCATCCAGATCGCTTTAACGCCATGCGCAATGGCTTCCTCAACGATCGGAAGAACGTCTTCGGATTTTCTGAAGATATTCACGAGATCAATGGGGCCAGGCACAGCACCCAGCGAAGGATACGCCGTCTCGCCAAGGACATTCGTCTCGTTCGGATTTACCGGGATGATTCGATGGCCGTAACTCTGCATATAGGCCGCCACGTGATAAGATGGCCGTGCAGGATTTGACGACAACCCCACCACGGCTATCGTACGGCAGTCCCGCAGAATTTCATCGATGATCATAGCCGGCTGATTTGACATATTTCAGTTCCATCGACAGGTGATGTAGACCGTATCATGAGTGGAATAGCTTGGACAATTCTCTCATAAGTCTGGAAGAATCTGACCCTTGACGATATGAGTAAGCTAGGTCATATCACCATTGACGTTCCAGCCTGGTGCAGTACTCTATGATGGAGGTCTCTATGCGCGCGCGGTTGATTGGCTCTAGTGACACCCTGGTGAGGCGGCTGATCCTCATCTCGTTCCTTCTGCTCCCCTGGCCTGTTTTCGCGGAGGATGGAGCGGCACTTCCCCTCTCAAAGATCGTCCTCTACTCAAGCGGCGTGGGGTATTTTCAACATGACGGCACAGTGAGCAACCGAACGCAACTCGACCTCCGCCTCCACGTGAACCAGATCAACGACATGCTGAAAAGTCTCGTCGTGCAAGACTTCGGCGGCGGCAAGGTCTCAACCGTGACCTATGGCTCACGCGATCCCGTCACCAAGACACTCGGAAGCTTCAGCATCAACCTGAACGGCAATCCCACCCTAGGACAAATCCTGACTCAAGTACGAGGGGAGCCAGTTGAAGTCACCGCACCCAATCCTATTGTCGGCACATTGATTGGCGTGGAGAAAAAAACAGAGTCCGTCGGCGAAGGCTCGCAACACCGTATCGTGGAGCACGAATATATCACCCTCCTGACAGAAGACGGGTTTCGCTCGCTTTCGTTGGCGAATGTGCAGCGCATCAAATTGACCAACCCCGCGTTGAATGCTGAGCTGCACCAGGCGCTGGCCACCCTTGCAACGAATCACGACGCTCAGAAAAAAACAGTCTCGATTACCTTCGACGGCACCGGTAACCGCCAAGCTCGTATCGCCTACCTGACGGAAACCCCGGTCTGGAAGACCAGCTATCGACTCGTTCTAGATGAAGACAAGGCTCCTTACCTGCAAGGCTGGGCCATTGTAGAAAATCAAACTCCACAGGATTGGAACAATGTGAAGCTGTCGCTAGTTTCGGGGCGGCCCATTTCCTTCACGATGGATCTGTATCAACCGCTCTACAACCCACGGCCAGTCGTACAGCCTGAACTCTACGCCAACCTCAAACCCCAGACCTACGGCGACGCAATGGATGAACTCAAACCAGGGGTTTCTGCCCCTCCAGCCCGCACCGAAGCGAAAAAAGAGCGCCTGCTTGGGAAAATGGCCCAAAGTTTTTCGGGCGGTCGGGCCAATGCCCCCGCCGTCGCCGCCGAAATGGAGATGGGCAGCTTGGAAGAAGGCGTGGCCCCCATGGCAATGGCTGAAGACAAGGGCGAGCTATTCGAATATCGTATCGACCAGCCCGTCACCCTCGCCAAGCATCAGAGCGCGCTGCTGCCTATCATTGGCCAATCACTCCAGGGGCAAAAAGTATCGCTCTACAATCAGCACGTCAATGCCAAACATCCACTGAACGGGTATCGGCTGAAAAACACCTCGGCTCTTCATCTGATGCAAGGCCCTATCACACTCTTCGACAGTGGAACCTATGCCGGCGATGCACGCATCGAGGATCTTCCTCCCGGGCAAGACCGGCTGATCAGCTACGCCCTCGATCTCAAGACCGAGGTGGAACCTACATTCGACGGTGGCACGCAAGAACTTGCGACCGTCTCGCTGAAGAAGGGCACGATGCTCATCTCACGCCGTTTGGTCGAAGATCGGACCTATCTCGTGAAGAACCGAGACGCCAAGGCCAAGACCGTACTGATCGAACAGCCCTATCGTGCAGACTGGAAACTTGCCGAGCCAAAAGAATCGACTGAACGGACACGCGACCGGTACCGCTTTAGCGTTGCAGTCGATCCAGGGAAAACTGCGACACTCCGCGTCAAGGAAACGTTGCCGATTCAGGAATCGATTCTTTTGATGGAGAGTGGTATCGACCAAATCGCCTATTACCAGCAAACAAAGGAAGTCAGCCCAAAAGTGAAAGAGGCCCTCCAACGGGTGGTCTACTTGCGCAACAAGCTTGACGATGTGCGCGCCCAACGGACACGCCTGGACCAGCGCACCTCCGAGATCACGGCAGAACATGCTCGCATCCGTGAAAACATGCAGCGACTCCAGCAGAACTCTGATCTCTACACTCGCTATGTCAAGAAGTTAGACCAGCAGGAGACCGAGCTGGAAAGCCTGCGCAAGGACATTGAGCGTCTCAAAAACACCGAGGAAGAACATCGGCGGGAATTACAGAACTATATGATGAGTCTGGATGTCAGCTAATTCTATTGACTGAAAAACCGTTGGACATCAGCTATAGGCGCGCATCCGACCAAGAGGTAATCCTCCGGCGAGACGATGAGGGGAACTCCAGCCTGGCCTGTGAGATGCCACGCCGCTTCCCACTCGTGAGCCACCCGGCGATCCTCGCCTTTGATCGAATCCATACTCTCCGGTGAGCCTCCTACCTGCTCGACCAATCGGCTGAGGACCTCCGGATCAGAGATGTCCTTACCTTCACACCAGAAGGCCCGATAGGTCTCACGCACAAACGTCATCGCATGCGATGGGTCGTGCCGGAGGAGTGCCACCGCTTGCTCAATCGCCGGCTTCGTATTGGGCTTACCAGGAGGGAGCGCAATAGGCAGGCCTGGCGCCAGCCGCTGCACGACCGTCACTTCGTGGCGCAGTTCCGCACCCAACGAACCCTGCCACGGTTTCATTGGACGAGGCAAATGTGAGGCATGCTGCACCCCACGCCATTCACAGCGCGCGAGCACGTTCATCTCGTATAGCCGTTCGTGCATGGCATAACAGAACGGACAGTTGAAGTCGCTATACAGAATGCTACGCTTTTCATTCACTGTGTCTATGCTCCTTTGGACTCCGGCAACCTTAGCTTCTAGACGGATATGGTACCGATGAGCTCGAGCAAAATCCACTATCAAGATTGACGGTCACACTTTCTCCTATAGGAAATACATCAAGAGAAAACAGACCGTTGTCGAAAGTCCTGGCAATGATTTAGCGATGCCGGAAGTCTGGCTGTGCGAGGAGACGTTCTATTTTTGCGCGGAGGGTTGGGAGCGTTATTGGCTTCGTCACGACGTCATCCATTCCGGCTTGTCGGCACTTCTGTTCGTCTTCCGATGACGCGTGCCCGGTGAGGGCAATGATGGGCAGATGGTTGGTCGTAGTTTGCTCCTGCCGCCTGATCTCTTGTGTCGCTTCATAGCCGTTCATCTCCGGCATCTCGCAGTCCATCAGCACGGCGTCGTAGACAACTTTGGCGATAGAATCCAGTGCTTCCCGACCGTTTCGTGCCACCTCCGCATGACATCCAAGCTTCTGCAGAAACTTACACGCCACAACTTGATTGATCTCATTATCGTCTACGACAAGAATCTTAAGCGGTGTGGCACGGTCTGCCATGGATGCAATCGGTGGCGTCACAGCCTGAGCAGATGTCGTGCGCTGAATCGCAGGCAACAGACGTGTGAAATACGTAAAGGAACTACCCTCTCCTGGCGTACTCTCCACCATCATGGCTCCACTCATGAGCTCAACCAGTTGGCAACAGATCATCAAGCCCAGCCCGGTTCCCCCGTATCGTCTAGCCGTCGATTCCTCTGCCTGAGCATACGCTCCGAATAATCGCGTTTGCTGATCCGCGGTGATACCGATTCCTGTGTCCTTCACCATCCAGTGTAGAACCACGGCGTCGGAACTGTCCTGAGTCGGCGGCATGATCTTCACGATGATGTAAATCCCGCCCTGCTCAGTAAACTTGACGGCATTCCCAACCAGATTAAACAGAATTTGTCGCAGACGAACCGGATCACCTCGTAACACCGCAGGGATGTCCGGCGCCACTTGAACCTGGACGAGCAACCCTTTTTTCTTCGCCGCTTCCGACGTCAGCGTCATGACGTCCGCAATGAGAGGAATGATCTCAACGTCGGCAACTTCCAATGACATCTTTCCCGCTTCGATCTTCGAGAAGTCAAGAATATCGTTCACGAGCACTAAGAGCGACTCAGCCGACCGGTGCATGGTTTCAAGCAACTGCCGTTGCGGATCGGTGAGAGCAGTGTCCTGAAGCAGTTGGGTGCACCCCAACACACCGTTCATCGGAGTGCGCAATTCGTGACTCATCGTGGCCAGGAAGATTGCCTTCGCACGAGCCGACTCTTCCGCAGCCTCTTTCGCACGGCGCAATTCCACATCAGCAGTAATATCGATTCCATAGGCTCGAACCTGCCTCACATCTCCTAGTGGAAAAAATGACCAGGCTATCACCCAATTTTCAGCATGATGTTCCAACCGAACGGTGGGTTGCTGCGACTCTAAACAATGACTCAACACGTCCGACAAGTTCGGCGGAAATACGGCTCCCACTTCCCCCTGGACGGAAGTGCTACGATTGAGGAGTTCCACCATCGAGGTATTGGCGTAGAGCATGTTACCGTCTTCATCAAACTCCACAATCGGATTCGGTGCATCCTCTGCAAGTTTGGCCACTCGTTGAGTTTCTCGCTCCGCTTCCTGCTCCGCCGTCAAGTCACGACAGACAACAATGACCCCAACACGTTCCATGCCTTGGCACCTGGGCCAAAACGTCACAGCAATTTCACTCCCGGTACCATCGGCGCGTATCCACGGAAGGGGCGACACCATGGTCACCTCACCGGTTCGTACTGTGTGTTCCAATGGACAACCAGGATGGATTTCCCCTTTTGAAAAAAGACATCCCCCCAACTCGTGAAACACTAAGCCGATGACATTCTGATGACGGCCCACAAGCTGCTGCGCCACGGGGTTGAGAGACAAGATCCGGCCATCACGATCCGTCACAAACATCGCTTCTCCGGATGACTCGAGAATGAGAAATGTATCCTCACGAGTGGGCAACCAGGACAGGCTCCCCTTGGGGGCTGAGTCTGGGGTGGGACTAAAAGACAGGCTCACGCGGCCACCTGTCTGAGAACAGCTTCGACATCGAGGCCTTCTTGAACAGCATTCCGTGCTTCGCAAATAGTCCGTCCTCCCACTGGTTCTTGCACCAAATCCAAGGGAATGGGTGGAACACATGTCGTGCCGGACTGGTCTCTGCAGATATACAGAAAAGATGGGTGAACTTTCCCTGGCGTGATTGCGCCGACGACCGCAAGTTCCCCGGAACTTAAAGCCACCACACTGTACAATGGATACACGCCGAGAACTCGAATCAAATACGACACACCCTTCGAAAGCTCTTCATTAGTTCGGTATCTTTGGTAGAGCTGTGACAGCGCCTGATTTGAAGACATGAGGGTAAGACCGGTCTGTCCAGTGAGAAGCTCATCATACTGGTCGATGATTCCCACTAATCTGATAGATTCCTGATGTGCCGCTGACATCGCCTCTGTCTGTCCGATCTGCGCGGTCAAACTATGATGCCCGTTCACAATGGCAAGAACGGCCTGGTCGGATGATCCACTCTTTTCGAGGATCGCTCCTCCTTGGGTCGTATGACTCTCGTACAAAGCCTGTTGGGCCGGTGGCATTGTTTTCGGTCGTTTTACAATATTCCTGGGTAAGCGAGTGAGCCCGATGTCATGCAGCAACCCACCCACCCCCACTTGCTGCAACCGTTCACGAGGAAAGTTCAAGGCCTGCCCAAGAATCAAAGACAGGGTACACACGCTCAAACCATGTTCGTGAATCGTGGGGTCGGGTTGTCGCAATCCTAACACGGCATAACAAGCGGCTTGCCGATCAAGGATGTCCCCAATGATCTCATCGATGAGCTGGCACGCGACATCATACTCCACAAGCCCCGTCCTACGTGTCTGCTCATACAGGCTATCCAAACGCTTGACCCATTCAGCACGACGCTGTCTTGCTTTGGAAAAGTTCTCAGCAAGGATCATCGCGGAAGGCAGTGAAGGGGTTGCTGCCAAAGGAGCAATAGCGTCTGCGAGCGCAGGAGGCTCATTACGAATAGTCTCAACCAACTCAACTGGAGAGGATTGATGGTCGACAACATCCAGCCCGAGCCCTGTGTCGATCGTCACTTCGGTGATTCCGGCTCGCCGAAGGGCCTCGATTTCCGATTGGTCCTTGATCCTGAACTTATGGCGAAAAAACGGCGTCTGCAACCACGATCGGTTTACACCGATCAGGTACATGCCAGCGACGAGACGCGTAAGGGGAATGGTCCGTTCGGCCACGGATCAGATCCTCAAGAGCAATAAGGGCATTCAGCTCTACTGTATCGGTACGTTCTCGTAATTCTTCAACCCAGGGTATGGATATCTATTCTTCGATAGTGCTCATTGTGGCCGATTCTCACACACTCAAAGCTCAAACCATGAAATAAGCCGGGAATCAAGTTCTCCGGACACTTGGCCGATAGGAATATCGATGGGGTTAAAAGGGCTATCCCTCCAAGGAATCGGAATCGAAGCCTGACAAAGAGCCCCCTGGAGGTGCCTGATGATCGACGCAATGTACTCCGCTCTCTCCGGGCTCACTGCATTTTCGACACAGATCGACGTCTCCGCTCATAACGTGGCCAACATCATGACCAATGAATCCAAGAAGTCTCGAACGGAGCTTGTCGCACTGGAAACCGGTGGCGTACTCCCGGTTATTCAGAGGAATGAGTCGGCTGGTCCATCCATCCTGAACTATGGCCCTGCTCAGTTGGAATTATCGAATGTGGACCTCGGTGAGGAAACGGTCAATCGGATCATCGGCCAGCGAGGATTTGAAGCCAACCTGCAAGTCTTAAAGACTGCGGACGACATGCTGGGCAGCATCCTGGATATCAAGGAATAGCCGACCCCTCCAGTCGACAGGAGGCAGCCGACAGAAGACCTATCGCGTAGCATTCCCCTCAGGCAGTATGGTATGTCGAGCCCATGGCTGCTTCACGCGTTCTCCTCCTCACCCCTCCGCTCACTCAGCTGAATACGCCCTATCCATCGACCGCGTATCTCACAGGGTTTCTCCGTGGCCATGCAATCGAAGCCTCCCAAGCCGACCTCGGTATTGAGATGGTGCTCCGTCTCTTTTGTCGATCGGGGCTTACGGCAGTGTTTGAAGAAGTGCGTGCGCATATAGATGAATTGCCCGGTGAAGCCAGACAGATGCTGGCAGTCGCGCCGGCCTATCTGCATGCCATCGATCCAGTCATTGAATTCCTCCAGGGGCGCAATCCGTCATTGGCTTTGCTTCTCGCCCGGCCAGGCTTTCTTCCTCAAGGCCCCCGATTTTCCGGCCAGACAGCGCGGACGGCATCCGCACGTATCGTATCTGAACAGGATCGCGCGAAACGGTTTGCCACCTTGTATCTCGAAGACCTGGCCGATCTCGTCCAAGCGACCGTCTCTCCCCATTTTGCCCTCAGCCGCTATGCCGAACACATCGCCCGAGCGGCCTCATCGTTCCAACCTATCATCGATGCGGTCGCTGCCCCTCCGATGCTGACGGATCGGTTTATGCTCGAATCCCTGTGGGAACATCTCGAACGCGTCACTCCTGCGCTTGTCTGCCTGACTGTACCCTTTCCTGGAAACCTCTATGGCGCGTTTCGTATCGCCCACTCCATCAAGAGCCGACGGCCCGACATTGTCATTGCCCTTGGCGGCGGATACGCCAACACGGAACTGCGCCGTCTGGCTGACTCTCGCGTATTCGATTACGTCGACTATGTCACCCTTGACGATGGGGAACGGCCACTGCTTTCGTTGATTGAGCATCTGGCGGGAACGAGACCGCGCACGCGACTCTGTCGGACGCTCTATCGGGATAAGGATCGAGTGGTCTTTACAAACGATACCTCGGATCGGGAATTCGGGATGGATGAGATCGGCTGTCCAACCTATAGCGGTCTGGCCTTGGATCGCTATCTCACGATCTTGGACAGCACGAACCCAATGCATCGCCTCTGGTCGGAAGGCCACTGGAACAAACTGACCGTCGCCCACGGCTGTTACTGGAAACAGTGTACGTTTTGCGATGTCGGGCTCGACTACATCAGCCGCTATGAAATGACGCCAACCGATCGGCTCATTCAGCAGATCGAGCAACTGATCGCTGAAACAAACTGCCGGGGCTTCCATTTTGTCGACGAGGCCGCGCCTCCTGCCGCTTTAAAATCGCTCGCCTTGGCGTTACTCGAAAAAGGCATCACGATTTCCTGGTGGGGCAATATCCGTTTTGAAGAAGCCTTTACGCCTGATCTGTGCCGGCTCCTGGCAGCGTCGGGCTGCATCGCAATGACGGCGGGACTTGAAGCGGCCTCGGACCGTCTGCTGGAAAAGATCAAGAAAGGGATTACCGTCGATCACACAGCCCTTGTGGCAGCAGCCTTCAAAGATGCAGGCATTCTCATTCATGCGTATCTCATGTACGGATGCCCCTCTGAAACCGTGCAAGAAACGGTGGACTCGCTGGAGCGGGTGCGGCAACTATTCGCAACAGACCTGATTCAGTCCGCCTTCTGGCATCGATTCACCGTCACCGCGCATAGTCCAATCGGGCTCAACCCGGTTAGCCATGGATTGCGCATTCTCGGACCCGAGTTTCAGGGCTTTGCGGAGAATGACCTTCGGCACCAAGACAAACAGGGTGAAACGCCCGAGTGGCTCGGCGAAGGGCTGCGGCGGTCGTTGCTGAATTATTTGGAACGACGCGGCCTCACGATCGACGTCCGTCAATGGTTCGACCATTCCGTGCCACGGCCACGCGTCTCCTCCACGTGGATACGACATCTCCTCAAGAAAAGAATCGCCACGGATGACGCGCAGGCAGAGCGGCGATTCGTCTGGCTCGGCGGGCAACCAGTATGTGAGCAGGCTGGGGAAAAAACACGACTCATTCTTCCAGGGCACAGCTGCGATCAGACCGTCACCCTCGCAAACCCGCAGGCGCAGTGGCTTCACGATCTGATTCAGCACTCCACAACTCAAAACAGCCCATCGCGTCTTTACCCTCTCCTCCGGGATACGAAAGCCACATTTCCAGGAACCGGCAAGGAGTTCGAGACCTTCCTAGATACGACCGCCTGGAAAAAGATTCGTTCAGCCGGCCTACTGCTCGTATGAGCGTCTGAAATGTCGGAATGATGCCGTAGAGAATAAGAATGGCCGCTCCGGCAATCCCATAGCCAGCGGCCCCCCATTGCGGAACCAGAGTATTGTAAATTATCAACAGTCTGCTCTGACCGGTAGTGGGTCGGTTTGAAATCTGGCCGCCCTGACCAAGGTATACTGCCGGCCTTCTCAAACGAAGAACATTGCTGGGCCTGAGGCATGAACGCGAATCTTCGAAAAGTTGTCATCATCGTTGCTGCCCTGAACCTGGCCTATTTTGGAGTCGAGTTCACGGTGGCCCTCGTGATCGACTCGGTCTCGCTTTTTGCGGACAGCGTCGACTTTTTAGAAGACGCCTCGGTGAATTTCCTGATCGCCATAGCAATCAGCTGGAGTGCAACCAGCCGAGCTCGTGTGGGTATGGCCCTCGCCGGCATCCTGTTGATACCAGGTCTCGCTACGGTGTGGACAGCATGGGAGAAGTTCTTGATGCCGATGCCGCCTGCTCCTTTTCCCCTAGCGCTGACTGGTGGCGGTGCCCTCGTCATCAATTTGTCGTGCGCGCTCATGCTCGTGCAGTTCCGGTCGCATAGCGGCAGTCTCACGCGGGCAGCATTCCTGTCAGCTCGAAATGATGTCCTGGCAAACGTCGCAATCATCGCGGCGGGATTCGTGACGGCCTATACGCATTCCGGATGGCCCGATCTGATCGTGGGGCTCGGCATTGCGGTGATGAACGCCGATGCCGCGCGGGAGGTCTGGAGCGCAGCGCGTGAGGAGTACCGGGCGGCGAACGCTTGAACAGATTTCAACCCGCCCCACTACCGCCTGATCTTCAAACTTGATTCTTGTCGCCTATGATGAGACGTTATCGCCCATAAGAAGGGGGACGTACGTATGATCTTGGTCCAGGCCGCTGCGCTCTTCGTTCTCACCGCCCTTACCGAAATCGTCGGCTGCTTTCTCCCGTATCTCTGGCTTCGCAAGGATGGATCAATCTGGCTCTTGGTTCCAGCAGCGCTCAGTCTCGCTGCCTTTGTCTGGCTCCTCACTCTCCACCCCGCCGCCAGCGGACGGGTCTATGCGGCCTATGGCGGTGTATACGTGGCAACAGCCCTCGTCTGGCTGAAGGTCGTAGACGGCGAGAAACTTTCCGTCTTCGACTGGACTGGAGCTGGAATCGCCTTGCTTGGTATGGCGGTTATTGTCTTTGGCTGGACCGCGAAGGAGTAGCACGAATACCTCATGCCCTCCTCCATCACGACGTGAATCCCCTCTTGCATGTAGGCCCCTATTCGCGCAGGGCCTTCCACATCCAGCTATGAATACGAAGGGCGGGAGAAGCTCGTGCCACTCCCGCCCTCAATACTGAAATGCCGGTCGAACCGTTCTCGTTACTTATTCGGCTGCGGCGTATAGCGCAGGTAGGGTTTGACAACCTTGAAGCCTTTGGGGAACAGAGTCTTGGCTTCAGCGTCATTCACAGCCGGAGTGATGATGCAATCCTCCCCATCTTTCCAGTTGGCCGGCGTGGCGACTTTGAACTTCGAGGTCAACTGAAGCGAGTCAACAACTCGCAAGAGTTCGTCAAAATTTCGCCCACATGAGGCAGGATAAGTCAAGGTAAGCTTTATCTTTTTATCCGGCCCGATAATGAAGACCGATCGAACCGTCATGTTATCCAGCGCGTTTGGATGGATCATGTCGTACAGCGTAGCGACCTTCTTATCCGGATCGGCGATGATCGGATAGTTCATCGTCGTGTGCTGCGTCTCATTGATATCGTTGATCCACCCCTTGTGCGAATCCAACGGATCGACACTGATGGCGAGGACTTTCACCCCCCGCTTCTTAAACTCCGGTGTAATCTTGGCAACGGTGCCCAACTCAGTGGTGCAAACCGGCGTATAGTCCTTCGGGTGCGAGAAGAGGATCCCCCACCCGCCGCCCAACCACTCGTGAAAGTTGACAGTCCCTTCGGTCGTCTCTGCCGTAAAGTTCGGCGCCTCATCTCCCAATCGTAGTGCCATGGTAGCCTCCTTTATTTACATTCACGCCAATAACATGATCCCATGATCCGAAGTACGATACTGTCTTTCTTAGACGAAGTGCAAGGGCGATCCAATCCAAAATTTCCTCCGTGTCTCGTTCCTTCTTGTTATTCCAATTTTCCCGGAACAGGTCATGATCCGGCTGCGATTGTCAGCAGGCTCCGCACCTGCTCATTCCCGGTCGCCGTCAGATCGGCTTCCAAGAGGAATACTCGCTCCTCTGCCAACTTTCCCACTTCGATCAATGCATCTCGTACCTGCTCCGCACGCTGACGGGCCAAGGTGCGAAGCTCCGACTCATCCACGGGAATGGCCCCGACCAGCCGCTGCTTCATCTCCTGCACTGTAAGAGGCTTCTTTACAGCTTCGGTCGGTCGGGACGGTGCAGATTTTTCCAGTTGCTCCCGCTGTGTGTCATAGAGATCTATTACCAATCGAGACTCGTCTCCGCTCGACAGTTCCTCCGATTGACCCGACGCGTGCCCCTGTTCGCGCTGCCTCATGGCGATGAGTTGGTCCTTTAGCTTGCGCATTCTGATCGCCGCACGATCCAGCTCGGGATCGGCCGTCCCAGCAATATCGAGTCTGAGTCCGGGCCGTTCCTCCAACCCTTTTGCCAAGGCTTCGAATTTCTTCACTTCCTGATCCGGCACGGTTGCACTGCCCGGGTCGAAAGCAATGAACTGTAAATCCTCTTCAGTGCTACCGCCGGGAATCAGCTTCCCCATCAGGGTAAACGGAGAGGCCACAATTTTTGTGAGCAGATTGAGCAATGTTGAGATCACCACTTTGCCATACTTAAAATCTGGATCCTTCAGGTCGCCACGAATAGGCAAATCGATGTCGATGCGGCCCTTACGGTCCTTCAACAGTGCCACCGCAAGTGGAACCGGCAACGACGTCGCATCCGGGCTGTCGACTTTCTCCCCAAACGTCAATTGATCGACCACCACTTTGTTTTCCGCTTCAAGTTGTTTTTGAGAAACCTTGTACTTCAAATCAAGCGAGAGCTTCCCTTTTGACAATCGATAACCCACATACTTGCCGCTGTAGGGACTTTCCGCAGTCAAGTCCATGCCTCCGAGCGTAATCGTGAGATCTGTAAATGCATCTTCCGTCAAAGGATTGATCGTCCCAGCAATCTTAAGCGGCGCCACCTTACCCACTCGACCGGTGAGGTGCACGTCCGCCTTTGCCAACTGCTTCGACGAGAGCCCCTTGACCGTACCGGTCAGATTGGACAGCCCCGTGAGAACAGGAGGCTGGACCGAATTATCCTGAAATGTGACGGCCGCCTTGGCAAGCTTCACCACATCGATCGTCACGGGCACGGGTGAACTTTTGGCGTTCTGAGGCTCCACAGTCTTTTCATCCGTCGCTGGAGCCGATGGCGACGTCGTAACGGCAAGCTTGCCGAGATTCAATCCACCATCCTGCTGCACAACAAGATGCACTATGGGTTGCTGCAGGCCCACCTCTGCAATCGCAACCGCCGTCGGATCGACAGTCACACGGACCTTGTTGAGGGAGAATGCTTGTAGTGAGGCAACCTCGTCACCTTGATCACGGTCAGCCACGCTCAATCCCTCGACACTGGCGTTACCCTCATACGACATCAGCGGACCGTTCGGATGTTCAGTGGCAAGATGCATCGCCCCATCAAGATTGATGACGCCAGACTGGACATCGATACGCGCAAATTTCTCGAAGTATGGTTGAAACGGCCTGATCGCTATATTATTAAATTCCAAGACGACATCGGTCTGAAACGGATGAGGCAGCACCGAACCATTCACGCGGATCGTTCCTGTTCCATTCAGCTGCAGCCCCACCTCAAGCGGCAGGGCCGCAGTGATCGGAATCCGCACGTCGTGGGTCTTGACGGTCAAGGCCCGTACCTCAATATGAGCAGGAGTCGGCAAGGTGCGATCCTCAAAATCAATCGAATGATCCTGTAGCGTAATCTCCTTGAGCCAAATCGCCCATGACATCTCGTCTTTGGGTTTCGACGAGCCGCTGTTCGCTGCAGGGGGTGGCTCAACTGCATCCACAGGAGCAAACATCTGTTGATAGTTCACCGTGCCGTCGGGATTCAACCAGGCCGTGAACGACGCACGCTCAACCCCGATCGTTCCAACCGTCACCTTGTGCGTCGCGAGATCCACGTCGATACCCCTCACGCTCAGCGATGGAATCGTCATCTCCGGGTCGAGGTTCCCGTCTTCCCTGACCGCGAGCTTTTCAACCTGGACATTCGCCTGTGACACGTGAAGCTTGATGGGAGTCGCACTGGCATCGAACGCGTACATGGCCTCAGCAGCGACAGTGCCATCGATGACGTCGAAGCGGAATCGATCGTGAAGATATTGCCACAACCCGTGCAGCTTCACCCCTGAGAGGGAAAACTTGCCGGAGGATTGAATCGGTTCGAGCGAGACGGTGCCTGCCCAGGAAAGCGTTTCGCCCTTACCCAACTCCGCGGTGAAGGCATACGCATTGTCACCGCCTGGTTTGGTATGAAAATTCTTGAGCACAATGTGGATGGGAACAATATCAAGCGTGTAGGGCTTGGGCTTCGATTCATCGCGAAACTCGACGACCCCTTGCGCGATCTCAAATTCTCCGATTTCGATGGCGGGAATTTCGGCTGGGGTCTTCTCAGCCTGCAGCGGTGCGACCGGTTGTGATCCATCGTCAGGCGGCACGAGTTCCGCCAGATTCATGCGCCCGTCTTTGAATACCCGCGCAGACACATAAGGCATCGTGAGTCGAATCGTCTCGAATACATAGGCCCGACGAATGAGGGAACTCGCCTGAAAATTGACGAAGAACTCGTCGAACCCCAGCAAGGCAGATTGATCCGGCTCTCGAATTTCAAAGCCCGTCAACCGAAGTGACAGCGCAAAAGGGTTCAGCTCCACCTTTTTGACCAACACCGGACGCTTGAGCTTTTCAGCGACAGCAGGGATTGCGTAGGCGGTAATCAGGTAGGGAACGAGAAAAAACCCAACGAGCGCGTAGAGACCCACCAAGCCTAGGGCTAGAATCGCAAGTCGGGAGGGGCGAAGCAACCAGCGCATGGATAGGAAGCCCTGTGGTGCGCCCGGCTGGAATCGAACCAGCGACCTACGGCTTAGAAGGCCGTTGCTCTATCCAACTGAGCTACGGGCGCCATCTGTATGAAGTGCTGAGTGCTGAGACTTGAGTGCTGAGTAAAGAGTTCGGAACCGTTCAGACCATCTAATTCATGTCTCAGCACTGAGCACTCAGAACTCAGCACTTGTCCCGATGTGGTCGGGGCGAGAGGATTTGAACCTCCGACATCCTGCTCCCAAAGCAGGCGCGCTACCGGGCTGCGCTACGCCCCGACGCTAGAATTACAATCACTCGCACTTTGCCCTTCTGGGAGAGAGTCAGCACGTGTTATTACCGCAGCAACGGCACAATCGTGTAACGTTGCGACTCCCGCAAGCAGGTCTTCTACCTTCACTGTCTTGTACCGCCTGCGCATTGCTCGCTCATGTGGCCCACGATTTTGATAGCGGATATCGTGTCTGCCGCTGCTTACTGTATGGTGGAAATGATGAACTCATAGGTTCGTGATTCAACCCTTCACACAGGCCTTCGAAATAGCCATGCGGGGGCTATTCATTCGTCTTTCTTTATACAGGAACGTCCAGCTTAGTGTCCAGGCAGTGCTCTGCCCATACCTCAGACGAAAACCGAGCATATTTCAAGAGTCATGGGTGCCGCCCACAGAGAACTGCTCGTCGGACAGCAAGAGCCGACCATCGCTATGGGTCGGACATATCTCCATGAAGCGGTTGCCTCTATTTTCGCATTGCTTGGCGCGGATGTTTTCCGCAGACTGCTAGCAGGAGGTACCTATAGCTGAGGATGGGCGTGGCTAAGAAAGAGAAGGAAATGGACGGCTCACACTCCATAACTCTTTGTCCATCTACATAGATGTTATACGGGTCCGCCTGTACGAGATTTCCGAAAGGCCGAGGCTCACGCCTGAGAGCAGGTGGGCTCGGTCGGCATGCTACAGCGCGGCTTCAGGCGCTCGACAGTCAAAACGCCACGCGCCGACTCCTGGGACACGCCGGGCACAATGCCATCCCCGTCTGTTGACATCGCGCACGTAAGTAGGTGATATTCCTGGCAGGCTGGCGTAGCTCAATGGCAGAGCAGCGGTTTTGTAAACCGCAGGTTGGAGGTTCAATTCCTCTCGCCAGCTCCATACCTGTTCTGCATGACTGACGCAACTCGCGTCTACCCATCGATGATCGCATCACGCCGCTAGAGCATCTTGCTCTTGAATCTCCCGCGTGGAGTTATTCTCCTTCGCCGAATACCCCGTAGCTCGCTACGGGGATGAAGGCGCGGAGAACCCTCCGTAGCTTTGGCGAAGGAGGGTAACGGCTTCTGAGAATTTCGCGAGATACCCCGCAGCTTCCGGCCTTCGCAGCCGAAGTGGCTGCTTCGGCTGCGTAGGCTGCTGCGGGGAGCTTCATTAAAGAGACCCTACACCCACCCTAGGGACTGGACGACATTACAGTTATTCATGCGCAATCCTAGCGAAGAGCCTATCTGACCATGAACTCATGGCAGGATAAGAACATTGCATCAGATGCGCAGGCCAGGAAATGCTGGATAGGTATAGAGTCGACCGTTCACATCGTGGGAAAGATGCCGACTAGCGTTTGGCTTCCGTAAGGTCATCCTCCTCTTCCAGCTCTTCAAACTCAGCTTCGGCTTTAGCCTTTAATGTTGAGGGGTGCAGGCCATATTTTTTGAGCATTTTATAGAAGTCCGCCCGATAGCGTCCGGCAAATTGGGCCGCGCGCGAGATATTGCCGCCGGTGAGCTGTAGGACGTTCTTCAGATAGGTCTTCTCAAACTCTTCCTTCGCTTCAGTCAACGGTTTCATTGGCGAGTCCGGAGATGTCGCCATCGCAGGCAGGAGATCCGGGGTAATCATGTCTTGCCGCGTCATGACAGTGGCCTTCTCAATGACATTTTCTAACTCACGAACGTTTCCAGGCCAGAGATGTGCCACTAATCGATTGAGCGCTGCCGGCGTAAAACCACGCAACTCTTTATTCGCCCGCTTCGCACTCGCAGTCAGGAAATGCTGCGCCAGCAGGGGAATATCATCAGGCCGTTCACGAAGCGGAGGGATAAACAGTGGGACGACGGAGATGCGATAGTACAGATCGTTCCGGAATGCCCCGCTCTTGACCGCTTCACCAAGATCTTTATTAGTCGCCGTAATAATCCGCACATCAATCTTCGTTGAGAGGTCAGAACCCACTTCTCGGACTTCCCGTTCCTGCACGGCCCGCAACAATTTGACTTGCATCGAGAGCGGCATTTCGCCGATCTCGTCGAGAAAGAGCGTGCCGCCATTGGCACTCTGAAACAGACCTCGCTTCGAGGCATGGGCGTTGGTAAAGGCCCCGCGCACATGTCCAAAGAGTTCTGATTCGAAGAGCGTTTCGGGAATGGCCGCGCAATTGAGAGCGACAAACGGTCCTTTACTCCGTCGGCTGTTCGAATGGATCACGCGCGCGAACACTTCCTTGCCGGTCCCGGTTTCTCCGAAGAGAAGAATGGTCGCGTCGGAGTCTGCCACCTGCACCACTTGCTGGAGTAAGCGCTGCATCGCAGGACTTCGTGCAACGATATTATCCATGCCGTACAACTCGTTGACGAGAGACTTGAGTCGCTGAATCTCACCTCTCATCCGTTGGGGAGAAAGCCCTTCTTCAATTTTGGCCTTGAGTTCCTTGTCATCGAACGGCTTCGTGAGATATCCGAATGCTCCACGCTGCATCGCTTCCACGGCATTGGGAATACTCCCGTGAGCGGTCAGGATGATAATCGGAAGGCCTGGATACATCCGCAACAGTTCTTCTGTCACATCCAATCCATCTTCATTCCCAAGGCGAAGGTCGGTAATGGCAAGGTCGAACCGGGTATTCTTCGCCACCGCAAGGGCGTCGCGGCCAGTCGTACAGCCTGTGACAGCAAAACCCATCGCGGTCAATCGCATTTTCACAAGATGTAACAATCCCTCCTCATCGTCGACTACGAGAATATGTTCTTTTTCCATGAAGTCCCTTCTATGGTGCTGTGGGTTCCGGCGCAGTCGGAGGGGGAACAACCGTCATTGAAGGACGGATGGGGCGAACCTTATCCCGCGTTTCCTGGTCGATCCGCTTCAGTGCCTCCAATTGGCTCGTCAATTCCTCTATTTTTCTATCTCGATCCATCAGTTGCTTATGCAGGGACAGTACCGTACCCGTATCAGTTTGGCCTTTCGTGATATCCTTTTTCACGCTACCCACATCTCCCTTCCGTTCACGCTCAGCGAGATCACGCTGGAGATTTTCCAGGGATTGGGAGTCAGCATCCTTCATCGCTCTCAACTGTTGGATGATTCCTTCTTTATACAACACGTCTTGCATCAGTCCTACAAGCAAGTCTCGCACCAGCTGATCTGAAGCTTGTGCCAAGATAGCCTGACTTTCCGAAATGGCTGGGGCTGCCATGACCGATTGGAACCACGATTGTTTAACGGGTGCCGCGTGATGCTCGAGAAGATCGATCCAGAGTTTGCTAGCAAATGCGAGCTGAGTCTGAGGGGCAACGGCAATGACTTTCTCAAAGTACTTCGAGGCGCTATCGCGACTTTCGTACAACCCCAGCAACGCGCGGATAAAGTAGGAATAGTCGCAGGAATTGTGCTCGGCACATCTCTGAGCAAGGGCCTCCTGTTTTTTGGCCAATACACGAAGCGATTGGGCCTCCCCTGCTTCTACGAGGAAATATGGCTGCGAAAACTGAGGAGCTGGAGACCATGCCGCGCATCCTGCCAGAGAAAAAAGACAGGACACGACTGCCAGGACAAGGCCTCTGTAGACAAAGACAACCTTCATACCGGTTCTCCTGGCTTGATGAGGGGTAAGGTAAATCGTACGGTCGTTCCTTTCTTGGCTTCGCTCTCGATCCAAATCCGTCCTCCATGCGCTTCGACCACATTCTTTGCCAGTGCCAACCCAAGGCCGCTCCCAGGTGCGGACTGCTTGGCCTTGGTACGCCCTTGATAGAAGCGCTCAAAAATGTAGGGCAGGTCTTCAGCCAGAATGCCGGGCCCTCCATCAGTCACACTCACCTCGAGAGTCCCCGCACTCGGATCCGGCTTCATCACAACCTTGACGATACCCCCCTCTGAGCTGAATTTCAGGGCATTTGAGAGTAAATTGTCGAGCACTTGCTCAACTCGAAACACATCAGCCTTGACCCACACGTGTCGTCCAGGCGTTTCCAGCAACAGCTGCACATGCTTGGCATCGGCAAGGAGTTGAACTTTGTTGACCGATATATCTGCGACCCGCTTGATATCCATAGGAACGATTCGATACTCCATCATCCCGGCATTCATCTTGGACAGATCCAGAATGGTGGAAATGAGCGTGATGAGTCGGCGGCTGCTGTCTGCCATAATGCGCAAGGTCGTGCGCTGTTCTTGTACCAGCGGGCCAGGAATTTCATCCAACAGTAAATGGGTGCCTTCTTGGATTGAGGCCATGGGCGTGCGTAGCTCATGGGAAACATGGGCGAGAAACTCTTCCTTCATATCATCCAACTCTTGGAGTTTCGTACCCATTCGATTGACCGCATCAACAAGGTCTCGTAACTCGCTAGGGGCTCGAATATTCAGTGGGGTGCGGAAATTACCCTGCCCGATCTGTTTGATATGGCTCTGCAATTGCCGAAGCGGCCGTAGGATCGAATAGCTCGCAAAGCCGGCGAGCGAAATCCCGAATACAAGTGCAAGCAGAACCAGCTGTTCGGTCACTGCCTCCGCTTGGGCGGAACTTTCCCGTGACCGGCTCACTCCGACGCTGATGCCCGACTCATGAAGACTAATCAACTCTTGAAGCGTGGCGCTGATGCGCTCCATCAAGGCGTCTCGCCGATCTTCATAGTTACCAGACAGAGGCGCTGGAGACGAGGCCTTCCTCTCCAGTTTTTCATGGAGCATCGCGAGTCGTTCTTGATGCATGTGCTTAATATTATTAAGTAGTTCACTACCTTTTGGCGTCAGTTCCTGCGCTTCCAGGGACTGGAGGCCACGATGAAACTCTTCAACTTCTTCATCGAAATGTCGTAAGAAGGTAGCATCGCGTACGACCAGATACTTTTTTTCACTATTCAGCTGAGCATAGAGTACTGTGAGCAAGTGCTTAGCCGATTCGATCGCCGGGTAATGGAGCGTGACCATATTGGCACTCAAGATGCTCAGTTGACGTAGTTGAAATAAGGCATACAAATTCACCCCTGCCATCACCACGATGATGACGAGGGAGGTCAGAATAATCCGCCAAAAGACAGACACTCGCACGAAAGAGACTCTTTCTCGCCTTTACGTAACGGCTGTATGCAATTCCATACACTATTTCAGTTGGCTACTCAAGGGTCTAGCCCGCAAACCCGCTCTTGCGTCATTCGTGCTTCTGGGAAGCGAGGGCTTCAGGAAAGGTTGAGTAATACCAAGAGAAAAGGCACAACCTTCTCTTTCTTTCGCCCGAATCTTCTCTACTTGAATGGTGTGACAAATCGACGTTGGCGTCGTGACACACCGTGTAAAGAGGCAAAGAGGTGACCACGAAACAGCAACATAGCGACGGCAAGCGGTGGAGTGAGTAGTAGCCCGATATACCAGCTGATCGAAGAAGGGATACCCGCATAGTCCAGCCAACCTCCGAGAATCGTGAACGGCAGTACAAGGACTTGGGAAAAATCCAAACCGGCGCCTCGCCCTACTCGACTGGAGAGAGAAAAAAATGATTGCGGTCCTGAGGGTGAGAGGACGATCGGAATCAGGATCAACGCAAATGGAAGAAACCATTCAATCCAATTCTCAAGGATGAACGTATAGGAGGTCTTCAATACTTCAAGCGGTGAATCATGCCGAACTTGATAGATAATTTCCGGCGCAGGGTTCAGCAAGAGAAAGATGAGCAGGAGCGCTGCGTACGATAAGAGTTGCCCAAACGGGTTTGCCTGGACGCTCAGGTCGAGTGCCATGAGCGGCAGCCAGAGAATGAATCCAATGCCGATGACATCCCAAAAATAGTGACCGACACTGCCAAGCACGTCGCGAACGGTCAGTGCCCGAGTGTGGCTGATCGATTGTTCAATGAGACTGAGGGTCGCGCCGACCAGAAGGGCATTCACCGCACCAAGTACAAACCCTCCGATCATGCCGAGGGGCGAGGCAATCTGCGTAGCAAGAAGCAGCAGGAATCCAAATCCCACCACGGCCACAATGGTCATCCAGCCGCGGACGAGTGATTCTCCAGTTTTGCAAAAGGCATTCCGATAGAGTGAGACGGTTTCAGCAAGAATGCGTGACATGAGAAACAATAGTCTGCTAGGGCTTCTCTGGTCAAGCCGATCACGCCCCACTATAGAAACATTGACTTCCTCTATCCTATGCTTATGTGAAGGGTACGGGCACACCCGGATATCTGGAGAGGAGAGATAACATGGACATGAACCGTATGACGATCAAACTACAAGAAGCGCTCCAGACCGCGTCGTCTCATGCCGCAAGGCGGAGTCACCAGGGTATTGACGTGGAGCATCTTCTGCTTGCGTTCGTGGAACAGGACGGCGGTCTCGCTACTTCGCTTCTCGAACAGGCAGGGCTGTCGCTCCCTTCGGTTCGCCAGGCAGTGGAGCAGGCGCTTGCAAAACTGCCTCAAGTGCAAGGCGCAGGGGCGAGTCCCGGACAACTCCACGTCGCCTCCAGATTGAATCAGGTCTTGACCAACGCCGCAGATGAACAACGCGGTTTGAAAGATGACTATCTCAGTGTCGAACATGTCGTCCTGGCCATGGTGCAAGAAGGGGGAATTTTCAAGAAACTTGGTCTGACGAAGGAACGACTGTTGGGCGCGCTCCAACACATACGAGGATCTCAGCGTGTCACAAACCAAGACCCGGAAGGCACCTACCAAGCATTGGAAAAATACGGCCGCGATCTTACCCGCCTGGCGGGGCAAGGAAAGCTGGATCCCGTCATTGGACGCGATGAAGAAATTCGCCGTGTCGTGCAAATTCTTTCACGGCGAACCAAGAACAATCCTGTACTCATTGGAGAACCAGGCGTCGGGAAAACCGCCATTGTCGAAGGGCTTGCCTCCCGCATTATCAAGGGGGACGTGCCGGAAGGACTGAAGAAGAAGCGCGTCATCACACTCGACATGGGGTCATTGGTGGCTGGCGCAAAATTCAGAGGCGAATTTGAGGAACGATTGAAAGCCGTCCTCAAAGAGGTGCAGGCGGCTGAGGGACAGGTTCTACTCTTCATCGACGAGCTGCATACGGTCGTAGGAGCTGGTGCAGCGGAAGGGGCAATGGATGCCGCCAATCTGCTCAAGCCTATGCTGGCCCGTGGCGAACTGCATTTGATCGGCGCGACCACGCTTGATGAATATCGAAAACATATCGAAAAAGACGCAGCGTTAGAACGACGGTTTCAAACGGTGCTGGTCGATCAACCGACCGTAGAAGATACCATCTCGATTCTGCGCGGGCTCAAGGAGCGCTATGAAGTACACCATGGCGTGCGCATCAAAGATGCGGCACTAGTCGCCGCCGCAAAACTTTCGAACCGGTATATCACCGACCGGTTTCTGCCAGATAAAGCGATCGACCTCATCGATGAATCGGCAGCCCGCCTGCGCACTGAAATCGATAGTTTACCGGCGGAGCTCGACGAAGTTTCGCGGAAGGTCATGCAATTGGAAATCGAGCGAGAAGCCTTGCGGAAAGAACAGGATCAGGCCAGTCGGGCACGGCTGGCGACTCTTGAGCTGGAGTTAGGCGAGAAGCAACGAGATATGGACGCGCTCAAGACACGATGGAACTCTGAGAAAGCCTCTGTGTCGCGTTTACGCAAGACTCGGGAGGCGATGGAAGAGGTGAAGCAGGAGATTGAACGTGCGGAACGGGCCTACGATCTCAATCGCGTAGCGGAGCTCCGATACGGAGAATTACCTCGCCTTGAGCGAGAGCTGGGCTTGGAACAGGAACAGCTCGGCAAAAAACAAGGCGAAAGCCGGCTCCTGAAAGAAGAGGTTGATGAAGACGACATCGCGGCTATCGTCAGCCGCTGGACCGGAGTTCCCGTTTCCAGGTTGGTCGAAGGAGAAATGGAAAAGTTATTAAAACTGGATGAGTTACTCCATCAGCGCGTGGTCGGCCAGGAGGAGGCCGTGCAAGCCGTCGCCGACGCGGTCCTTCGTGCGCGTTCCGGCATTAAAGACCCGAACCGGCCCATCGGCTCGTTTCTCTTTCTTGGTCCGACCGGTGTCGGGAAGACCGAGCTGGCACGGGCGCTCGCCGCGACCCTCTTCGATGATGAGGCGAATATGGTTCGAATCGACATGTCCGAGTATATGGAAAAACATACGGTCGCCCGTCTCATTGGAGCCCCACCAGGCTATATCGGGTATGAAGAAGGCGGCCAATTGACCGAGGCCGTCCGTCGACGTCCGTTCTCCGTCATTTTATTCGACGAGATCGAAAAGGCTCATCACGACGTCTTCAATGTCTTCCTCCAAGTGTTGGACGACGGACGATTGACGGATTCTCAGGGTCGGACTGTGGATTTCAAGAACACGGTCTTGATCATGACCTCGAACATCGGCAGTCCGCAGATTCTTGAGGCGCAGCAACGGCACGCCTCCTATGACGAGGTCTGCTCCCTCGTGATGGCAGAATTACGGGAGCACTTCCGGCCGGAATTCTTGAACCGCGTCGACGAGACGGTAGTGTTCCATCCGCTGGAACTGGAACAGCTCACAAAGATCGTGGAGATTCAACTTGAGCGATTGCGGGCACGGTTGACAGAGCGGCGAATCTCGCTGTTGGTGACGCCTTCGGCTTTGAGGCATCTGGGTCAACGCGGCTATGATCCAGTGTATGGGGCGAGGCCCTTGAAGCGATTGATCCAGCAGCAAATTGAAACGCCGATGGCTCGTCAGCTGGTCAAGGGTGAATTACGCGATGGAGATACGGCGACCGTGGACTTGAATGACGGGCAGATCGTTATTGTGCCGACAGTCACAGGATAGCGTGATCTCCCTCCTTCATCCAAGGACGACCGACTTACCTTTCAGATCTTGGATGGTCCCGCTGGCACGAAGCTTATCGATGTTCCATTCGGTGGGAGAGATCCGAATGACGTGGCCCTTGATCGTATGAAACTCCCCTTTCGTGAGGGCCACCACACCGAGTGCCGACACATCGATCTGTAAGATGACGGTTCCGGAAGCCGGATGTGTGAGCAGGAGACTCTTGGGAGTCCTCGTCACGTCGTACGCGCGTTGCTCATTGATCATCAGGGTACTATCGTTGAGCTTCGCCGTCACTTTGCCTTCCTCGTTGAAGAGGGCAAAGTTCACGAGTAGCGCACCCGTGATCGGTTTCAGTGCCACTTCAATCTGAGGAACCCCCTCGATTTCAATCATGCCGTCGGTGTTGCGGTACACATTCGAGCCCACTTCCACGTCCATCTATAGCCTCATGTCACTACAATGTGAAATACCCTTATGACTTCTTGATGCGATCCAGAATCAATGCGATACAGCCCCCAAGCAGCCCCCCTCCCAGTATGGTTGTGAGCAACTCGAACAGCTTGAGTCCCCACACCGATCCCGAGGTTTGCATGGCTTCTCGAATGCCGCCTTGCAGCATAATCACGGCCAGCGCCATGGTGGCGCCGACGATGAACCACCAGAGAAAGACTTTCACGGTCGACAACATAGGAAATCCTTAAAACTCCATCCGACGGTCAAGGCTGCGGTATTGAATGGCTTCGGCCACATGTACCGGCTCGATGTTATCAGAGCCCGCGAGATCGGCAATGGTTCTCGCAACACGGACAATCCGTCCATGGGCTCGAGCCGACAACCCGAGTTTCGTCAGCGCGCGTTCCAAGAGTTCTTGCGTCGGAGCATCCAACGCACAGTACCGCTTCAAGAGCCGAGGCTTCAACTGCGCATTCGAGTGAATCCCGTCTTGGCGATATCGGTGGCGCTGTCGAGCGCGCGCCGCCAGGACACGCGATCGGATCGTGGCAGAACTTTCCGGCATCGGGCCATGATCATGCAGATCTCGCACAGAAACCGGCGGGACCTCAATGTGAATGTCGAGTCTGTCTTGAAGTGGCCCCGACAATTTGGCTCGATACCGACGAATTTGATGAGGAGTGCAGACGCATTCACGTGTGCGATCTCCATAGTACCCGCAGGGACAAGGATTCATCGCGGCGATCAACATGAATCGAGCAGGATAACGGAGCGAGCCGCTGGCCCTGGTGAGGGTCACATGCCCATCTTCCAGGGGTTGACGTAATCCGTCCAAAACAGGACGACGAAACTCCGGAGATTCATCCAGGAACAACACGCCATTGTGCGCCAAGGATACTTCCCCAGGCCTAGGAACTGTTCCGCCTCCAATGAGCCCGGCATCGGAAATACTGTGATGCGGAGCGCGAAAAGGACGAACTGTCAGTAAGGGATGATTGGCCGGTAATTGTCCAGAGACACTATGAACACGGGTCGTTTCGATCGCTTCCTCAGGTTCCATAAGTGGAAGAATCGTCGGGAGACGTTTTGCCAACATGGTCTTGCCCGATCCGGGCGGTCCCACCATCAAAAGATTGTGCCCGCCGGCTGCTGCGACCTCTAGAGCACGCTTCGCATGATCCTGCCCTTTGACATCCCCATAGTCGTCATCCTCCACCGGACGAGTGGTAAAAAACCGTTCCCGGTCTGTGTGAGCCGGGGCCAGCGAAATCGTGCCGTTAAGAAATCCCACGGCCTCGGGGAGCGTGTGGAGCGGATACGCCGTTACGCCCTCCACCACAGCCGCTTCTTGGCTATTCTCAGCCGGCAGAAGCAAACTATAATTGGGCCGGCAGGCCATCCCGATGGATAACGCGCCGGTAATCGCTTTGATTTGCCCATCCAATGAGAGTTCACCGACACAGACTCGGCCTAGTATGCTCTGGGGCGCAATCACTTCTTCCGCCACAAGAATCCCAAGGGCAATCGCCAAATCAAGGCCCGATCCCTCCTTTTTGATTCCTGCGGGAGCAAGATTCACCGTGATTTTCTTGGCCGGGAAATGGAACCCCGTATTTTTCAGCGCAGAGCGGACTCGGTCGCGGCTTTCCCGCACCGTGGCATCAGGGAGGCCGACGACTGAGAACTGTGGGAGCCCTCCAGCAATATCGACTTCCACATCGATCAGATGCGCATCGATACCGACGAGTGCAGCGCTCAGAACTTTTGCAAGCATGTAGATCTCCAGTGCGAGGCACGAGGCTGGTGGATTATAGGAACCGCATCCAATTGTTTCAACAGAAACAGTAAAAGCACGCAGGGATTTGCTGGTATTTCCCTTATCATCACACCAACCAGAACGCTAGCGCGCCCTTCTCCCCTTCTGTATAATCACGCTCTATGGCTACCCTTTCCACCTGCTTCCATGCTGAGTTTCAAAAACGTACATCGTTCAGGCGGCCAGACCCTCTACCAGTATGTGTTCTCCTTAGTAGCTTGCTCATAGGAACCATCAATCCTGTCCTGGCCCAAGTGCCTGGCCATAGAGCCAGCCCATCTGGACTCGTTGGGGCATCAATGGCCGTCCTGGCCACACTTCAAGACGCTGATGTGCTTCCGCCTGAAGACACTCCCGAAGCGAATCGCGTCATCAAAGCCGTCATCCAATTTCAATCGGTCTTTCTGAAAAGCAGTGATCCAGCCGTGCAGTTACTGTTGACTCGCGCGTTGGCCGCACAGGGAGGAGGCAGCGGAGAAGAAACCCTGTCGGGATTCCGTTCGACAGGCTGGACATCGGATGTGCTTGAGGCACTCAGTGCTCAGTGGATCGCCATGGGGATCGATCAGCGAGATCGTTTGTCGACGGGCTTTCGTCAATTCAACGTGAGTCCGGAAGATTTCGATCGGTTTATGGAACTCGTCGCGAAGGCACGAACCACGTTCATACAACGGGAACAAACCATGCACCAGGTGTTTGCGCAACGAAGGCGGGAGATGCCGGGCAGAACACCATAACTTCCACAGGAGGACGCAATGGCAACGAAAGCCTATATTCTCATCAAGGTTAAGGCCGGGCGGACCAAAGATGTGCTACAGACCCTCAAGCGCCTTCCCGGCGTCGAACAAGCCCACTCGTGCTTTGGGCGGCCGGATATTATTCTGTTTATCGCTGTTGCGGACGAACGAGCCCTCTCGGATGTGGTCATCACCAAGATCCATCAAGTTGAAGGGGTGGAGGAAACAGATACGCACATCGTCGCCGATTCATAGAAATATAATCAAGAGATTCTAGAAACCGGCGATTGGTTTCTTAGGAGTAGCAGCGGCGTATCATCGCGGGATGCTCAAAAAGGCTGTCCAGCAAGGCCGCAGGCGAGTCGAAACCGGAGGAGGTACCGACCGCACTTCGTGGGGCCGTTCGCCCGTACAATGGATCTTGGCGAACGGAAAGACCCCCCTAGTACTTCCGCCCTCCGAGAATCTCAATCGGTACGTTGAGGATTTCGATGAGCTGAGAACGCCGCTGGCAGACTTTTTCAGCATTCCGCTAGCGGAGAGAAGAGACGTTGACGCTTGCTCCGCCACGTTCTGCCGAGCGATAACAGGCATCAATCACCTCGACAGCACGGCACCCGTCGCGCCCTGTAATAGGCGGCGGGGTTTTTGTTTCGATGGCATGGACGAAGGCACGGAGTGTCGCAAGAATCGTCTGCTGCGGTTGAACCGCCCATTCAAAAGGAGCACTATCAGCGATCACTCCGGTGACCCGGTGGTGAAACCAATCAGCGGCCATTTGCCCCTGAGATCCCACCCACTCCGCTCTCGCAACCCTCCCCGCCCCAACACGTGCAATGTCCATCACACAATGCAGACCGCTCACGGTATGAGCCTGCACGATCGCCATCATCTCCGGCGCCATGGTTGGTAGCCGGTCCAACTCGCAACGAACAGCAACCACCTCCTCGCCGGTAAGAAACGGCACGAGATCCAAGAGGTGAACCCCAAACTCCAATAGTGCACCGCGCTGCCCCGGTACCGATGACCGAACCTCGGTACCGGTTTTCGTTTCAATTCGGCTGGTGAACGTCGCGTACCGGAGTGGGCCGATTTCCGGTAATCGCGCTTTCAACAGAAGAATGGTCGAGTCGAAGCGTAAGGTTTGCGCAGTCATCAACAACTGGCCCGCCTCTTCTGCCGCCGTGACCATCGCCCGTGCTTCGTGGCCCGACGCCGCCAACGGCTTTTCAATGAGGATCGGCTTCTTCGCCTTCACAGCCTCAAAACAGATCTCAGGACACAGTGACGGAGGGGTCACCACGACAACGGCCTCAACCTTCGGATCAGCGATCAACGCCCGATAGTCTCCATAGACAGGGATCTCAGTCGTCGAAAGCGACGGCAATCCTTCCTCGACCCGCTTCCGACACACAGCGGCAAGACTCACCCCTGGGAGATCGTGCAGAAGATGGTGGATATACCGGCGGCCATGACGTCCGGCGCCGATGAGACCAATTTGAAGCGACATAGTCGTCTTGCGTCCGTGAGGGTGATGAAACTGTAATCATCATTGAACGCTGGGTCAACTAGAACTCGACCCATCGCGCCAGATTGACAGCCTGACGAGATGGTCCCTATAGTACGCCCGCGTCGGATGAATCCTGCTTGAGTCGAGCGCACCCGATTGCACCTTGACGGAAAAGAGAATGCTGCAATGACATCAACCACCGCGCCTTTTACCTTGAATCAAATCGGCACAGGCACAGCCCGCTTCCCGAGTGGCGTCGCCATTCCCACACTCACAGATGCTGCCGTCGACCCCTACATCCAGACACGCATCTCGAAACACGTGCAGGTGGAATGTGTTCAGTTTTGGCCCCAGCCAAGCGGGCGCTACCCCGGTCTCGTCCTCTTGCATGAAGAGTGGGGGCTGACGGCGCAAATCAAGGATCTCGGCGCCAGGCTGGCGTGCGAAGGCTACGGCGTCATCATCCCGAACTTGTACGGACGACTGGGTGGCATGGTGACAGCCAACGCAGAGGTTGCGGACGCGCTCATGAACAAGCTCAACGAATCGCTCGTCCTGCAAGACATCAACTCCTGCTGTGAGTTTTTAAATACCCGCGATCACATTAAACAAAACATCCACGGCGTGGTCGGCTACGGCATGGGTGGATCGTACGCGCTCCGGTTCGCCTGTCAACGGAAACGGCTCCGCGCAGCGGTCGTCTATTACGGCCGAGTGATGCAGCCTGACACCGCGATCACCGATCTGTTCTGCCCGGTACTCTATCACCAGGCCGGCCAGGACCATTGGGTGCCCAGTCAGGATGTGGACCGGTTGCGTACGACTGCGGCGGCACATCACAAGCGCGTCGAGATCACAACGTACCCCAATGCCCCCCATGCCTTTTGTAATGAACAACGGGTGGAGAGCTATCGTGCCGATGCAACTGCCGAGGCGTGGGAGTCAACTGCCTCCTTTCTGAAGACCTGCTTCCAAGGCACCTAGCAGGGTGCTGAAAAAGTCCGCCAGCTTCGTTCTCGGTTCATCGAAATCCTCAACGTATCCTAGGGAGTACGCCTCCGGTTTCGACTCGCCTACGGCCTTGCTGGACAAACTTTTTAAGCATCCTGCGGGAGTGGTACTTCACCGTGATACTCATACAGACCCTTGGCTGAGTTTTTCCACCGCCTGTCCGCAGTCCCCGCTTGAGGATATGGCCGGAAGCACGGTAGAGTAGTGCGATGTACAATCACATCCGCGTAGTTCGATCTGCCCTATCACGAATCAATCTCGCCCTTGCCATAGTGGCTGTCGCTCTATTCGGAACCTGGTCCACGACCGAAGCAGACGAATCCCTTCCGAGCTCCATCCCCGATTTCACATCGATCATTCGCGCCCATTCCGATCAGCTAGCCACGATAGAGTCTGACAAGGGCGCCAGCACCTTATTTGTGTCAACAATCGGCCCCGCGCTCCAGCTGAGCGATGCGGCCAGGACATTAGGGACGAACCCCTTGCCGATCAAACTTGCCAATGAACTCCTGCTGCCGGACCTGACTGCAGCAGTTCATCGATTGATGAGCAGCCTAGCCGTTTGGCGTCTCGCCTCGACCGTGAAACAGGCTATGAGAGATCGCCAACTCGCACTTGTGACCGAGGGACTCGTTGGGTCTCCTCAAGCCAGAGTCTGGCTCGATCAACAGGGAAACACACCCTGGCATGACACACTGAATCAACTGTCAGAGGTACTGGCTTCCCCGGAATGGGCCAAGGTAGATCAGGAAGGGCTTCTAGTAGTCATCGCCTTCGAGCGAGCCACCCGCCTGGAAGTGGAGGCGATGCAGGCAGGCTATCGTGAATGGGATCGGTTACGAAATTGGAAGGAGCGAGTACGTGGACTCCGTGGGCAGGCCCGGCTCTGCGGGACATGGCAATGGATCATTCACAATCATCAGCACAACCATCAAGAACAGAAACTGTCGCTGCTCTTTCCACCATCAGGACAGACGCAGTTTACTCCGCCGGGTCTCGCGGAAATGATCGTCTTGGGCGAAAATGTCTACTTACGCTGGGAGGCGAATGGTCAAGTCCAAGAGGACAGTCTGCAGTTCAGCAAAGAAGGACAACGGCTTGAAGGGAGCTTTGTGAACTCCCAAGGAGGCTGGGGGTCGATCAGCGGAAAAAGAACGGCTGGCTGCGCGCCCTAACAGAATTGCGTTCGACCCTGGCTGAACACACGGGGTGAGACAACCCAATCCAATTTGTTTACTCACCATCCCTGCCAGGCCCCCACTCCCGTTAACCTCGCATTATTCACGAGGGTTCGTGACGAAACCGCCGAGACGCCACGCGTGACGGGCGCGCGGAGGCGTGAAGGAGGGAAGCATACTTGAACAGTATGTTGACCGACTGAGCGGCGAGCCCGCCCGCCGTCAGGCTTGTCGTAGCGGCGTATCGACGGTTCCAGTAGAAGTCTTCGTGAATAATGTGGGTTAAGACGTACGGGTCACAGAACGAGCGCGCGCATCCCGCCAGACTCCCCACGCTAAGAGGAGCCAGCCGATCATAAAGGCCAGCCCACCGATCGGAGTCACGGCTCCCATCCACCGGATACCTGCAAGGGACACCATGTACAGGCTGCCTGAAAAAAGAAGAATGCCGATAAGAAAGAGCCATCCTGACTTTTCAAGGCGCTGTTCGGGGTACCGATCGATGGCCCACGACACGATGCACAGCCCAAACGCGTGGTACATTACATACCGTGTGGCGGTCTCGAATACTTGGAGCATAGGCGGATCGAGAATATCCTTGAGTGCGTGGGCGCCAAAGGCGCCAGCGGCGACGCCAAGTCCCGCAAGGATACTCCCAAGCGCCAGGAATCGCTGAGCGGATGACCGACCTGTCATATCTGTATCCTCCTCGTTCATTGGCTTTCGTATTTCTCTGATTCATCCTATCGTTGGATCGAGCTATCTCCATTCGGATAGTCTCATTCGACCGAACAGGAAAAACCAGTCCGCCCTATTGCGCATTGATGTGAGAGAACGCTCACCCATCTTATTCAAGACGGGTCATTGCAACATGGCTGGCGGGACACCACAATCCTCCTGCCTGAAGACTCATTCTAGCAACAGGTTCGCTTATCTGTGCGCAGATCGCCCAGGCAGGCGATTGTACCAGAAGCGTTCAAGGATATTGTGCGCTATGTCTCAATAAGCCCTTTTACCCCACTTTACTTATCCTCCTTGATCGAACACTTGGTAGCTTGCGGCGGGAGCCCTATCATTTCAGGTGCGGCTACAGGTCAGTTCATTGAGGGCGCACGATCGAACCTACGGAATACACAGGTTCACTACGCGATGAGGAAATACAGGAAGCCTAGACAGTGGCCCACGGACGATCTTCTCAGTAAGCCCCACCTCTTGAGGTATAGCCACGCCGTCGCCGTCGCTCTACCATCTACACAAGATGATGGATCAAGGGAAACAACAGACGTGGTGGGCCTGGTGGGATAGTCCGAAGTTTACGATTGACTGTGTCCTCGCGAATGCCAATAAGCAGCTTGAAGCCGACGGATGCGTCCTCGAACGCATAGAAGGTGGTTGTAAGCTCTCCACCCCTGATCACCTAAGGACAGGGGATTTTGTGAAAGTCCAATTATGGTTAGAAGGCGAGGATGCATTTATCGACATCAGACTCGCGGAAGTCAGAAGAGTTCACGAGCACTGGGTGGCTGTGGAGATGATCCAGGTGAGCCCCAATGACCGGATGAGATTGAAGCAATTTATCGATCCCCCTGCCGCCAAGGACACGGAAGAACCTGCTCTACTTGATCATCTTCTCATCCGGGCCTAGAAACCTATCCGAATCAAGGTTCGCCTCACTCCTGACGCAATCAACAACTCTGAATCTCGTTCAATCAAATCGATCCCGGCCATAGTCCGTACGTGGAGGCCCCGTAAAGTCTCCGTGCGCAAAGACGTAGGTGCAACAGGATGGCTTTGGGAGGAGAGGTGGTCAAAATGAGCAGGCCGTGCAGCAAACCCAACTTCGTATTTCTGGTGCCGGAGGCCGGGATTGAACCGGCATGGGCGGTTTAAGCCCGAGGGATTTTAAGTCCCTTGCGTCTGCCAATTTCGCCACTCCGGCAGCAGCGGCTGCACAGTGGCGGGACTTTAACATCGAGGTCTAGGTGGGTCAAGGTTGCGGCTGTCGGCACCCACAGTCTGATACCAGGCTGTGGGTGCCACAGATTTGATCACTGAGCCAATTGATCCAGTTATGCCGCTTCAATCCGAGGTCTCTCATCCTCTGTATGACTGAGAGGCTTACCTCGATCCATCGCTTCTTTCATGCCGGATTGGACGGCCCGACTCCATCGAGTCGTTTGCAATTGAGCTTTTTTTGCACAGCGACCGACATCACGCCGAGTTTCGGCCCCCGCTTTTGGCGCGAAGAGTAATCCAATCCCGGCTCCGATCACCGCCCCTCCTGCCACCAACGCTGCGACCGTCGTGATCTTTCGTCTCTGGTCTGACATGGTGAACCTCCTCGAAACGGTTATAGGAAGAATGTGATTGTCGATGCCCCGCGTGCACACATTTTCTTCTGAGCAGAAAGCGTGCCAGAGCAAAACCGTAAACATTTCCCCAAATTCGTCACAGCACGGTTCCAGTGATGAACGCCCATCAATTTTTCGTTGCGTTTTCCTCACAGGTCACGACACAGTCGTGACAGAAATCCAACAGCCGAAAGCGGTAGGCCTCTCGGAATGGCTCTGAGAAAGGACTAGAAGCGATTCATTGTGAGCCGCTCTCGTGCTTGCAATGATGAACACCCTCACCTATTATCTGCCAATACGCCACATGAGGCATTCATGACTTGGTTGCACGCGATCCCCTTCCCCAACATCAGCCCGGTCTTCTTTGAGCTGGGACCCTTGCAGTTTCGCTGGTATGGCCTGATGTATCTGATCGGACTGGCCTGCGCCTATTTCCTGATCAAACGTCGAGTGGAGTCGAAGGGTCTCGCCATGACGAAGGACCAGGTGTACAACATGGTCGTGTGGGCTGCATTCGGATTGTTTATCGGAGGGCGGCTTGGCTATACCCTCTTCTATAATTTTTCTTACTATATCCAGCATCCAGCCAGTATCGTGGCAGTCTGGGAAGGGGGCATGTCCTTCCACGGCGGCCTGCTCGGCGCCATCGTTGCCCTGGTTTGGTTCAGCCAACGGCAGGGTATTCCCACCTACCAGGTCGCAGACTTAGCCGCAACCGTCACACCGATCGGGCTAGGGTTCGGACGAATCGGCAACTTCATCAATGGAGAGTTGTATGGCCGAGCGACCGATGTCGACTGGTGTATGGTGTTTCCCAGTGGAGGGCCTGCCTGCCGCCATCCCTCACAGCTGTATGAGGCAGGGCTTGAGGGAGTGTTCTTGTTCACCCTGGTATGGATCATCTCTAAAACCACCCCGCCGCCAGGCACCCTCTTCTGGAGCTTTATCACCGGCTATGGTGTCTGTCGGATGATCGTAGAATTCGTTCGTGAACCGGATGCCCACCTCGGTTTCATTCTCGGTTCTTTTTCGATGGGCCAACTTCTCTCCCTCCCCATGATTGTGGCGGGAGTCATCATGCTCGTCATCGGCTATCAGCGGCGGACCTTGGTGCAGGTTAAGTCCTGACCCAGGTAGTTAGGCTGAAGGCTTTTAGGCAAGATTGTAGAAATCGAGAAGATGTCGGACGGATTGGCTCGTCCCTGCTAAAAAACCTTCAGCCTAAACACCTGAGCCCCTGCGTTTTAGTACGGCATCTCGTCGTCATCCAGCCCGACATGGTGTCCGAGCTCATGAACCACTGTGTCTCGAACTTCGTGAATCACTTCAGCCTGCGTCCGGCACAGGCGCAGGATTGGACCTCGATAGATGGAAATACGGGCTGGCAGCTCACCGGCAGGTTGAAAAAACGACGTCTCGTCGATCGGGACGCCTTGATACAGACCCAGCAGATCGTCTTCTGATTCCAACGCAAGATCCTGCAGAACTTCAGATGAAGGTTCCCCTTCAACGACGATGGATACCTCATTTGCGAGCGCAGCAAAGCGTGGCGGCAGTTCGGTAAGCGCCTCCTGTATCCACCTATCGAATTCTTCCGGCGAGACAATCATTGGACGTTCATCTGGTTTCTCTGGTTTGTTTTGTTTATCTGGTTGATTTGGTTCATCTGATTAGTTTCGTTCAACCAAACAAACGAGACAAACCAAATAACGGTCTGCTAGACATCAACGGCGATACCTGGCCTTAAAAAGATAAGCTGGAACGAGAGGGACGACAGCCCTAACGCACGTTCGACAGCTCGCACATACATCTCCGCTTGGGGCCGGTAGCGATCTACTCTGCTCTGTATATCCTCAGCCACCACCTCGTCTGTCTTATAGTCGGCAATCCAAATCCGGCCGTCAAGCCGGTAAAGCAGGTCAATGACCCCTTCCATCGTCTGGCCCTCGCCCAAGGGCATGACGAACGGGACTTCTCGCCCCAGTACCGTCGCACGTTGCAGTCTGTGGTACGGCTCGGAGGAAAAAAAGTTCTCAAAGAGAACCGTGAGATCTTCGGTGACGTCGGCCATCAATTGAGGATGATCTTGTGCCACATAGCAACGACTGGTCTGCTCGATGACAGTACAGATTTCAGTGCGAGGCCTGGTGAAATCCCACTGTTCGAGTACCGCATGGGCACAGACTCCGATAAGCCGAGCTAGATCGGCCGCTCTCCCTCTCACAGTGTGCGGAAGAGCGGCCTCGGACCTGATTTCTGCGAGGCTCGAAGGGGTCAGCCCTCGCGGCGTCGTTCGACGCTGCTCCCACTCAATCTGCCGGGCGTGGCGGCGAATGAGAAGCTGACCAAGGGCCGGTCTCGGGGCCATTGTGGATTGGGGTTCTTGTCGGCGCCGTCTCGTTACCACCGTGGCAGGCGTGATGACACGAGTGAGGCGGCTTGTTCCGATGCAGATCTGGTCTGACATCGAAGGAGCCGCCTCATCTACAATCGCTTCTCCGAGCAGAGCAAGGGCCGTGTCATGTCCAGGCTTGGTGGTCTGCCCACCGGAGAGGACCAGCAGATCGCGCGCGCGCGTCATGCCGACATACAGGAGCCGCCGCTGCTCCGCCTCCTCACGCGCCGCCATCTTCATATCCACGAGCATCGCTCCAAGGTTCGAACGGCTTCCCATCCGCAGGCTATAACACTGGCTCGACCAATCATGATGGATGGAGGGTCCCTTGCGAAGATTCTTGGACCCCTGGTGCAGGCCTGGAAGAATGACTACAGGAAATTCCAATCCTTTGGCCTTATGGATGGTCAGTACATGGACGGCGTCCAGTGATTCTTCGGCTAAGGCGCTTTCTGCCTCATCCGGCTGTTCCGATACCCTGGCCATCATGAGATCGACGAACCCGGTTAACGTGAGATGAGGACGATCTGCGAGTGTCTCGGCCATATCCCTTATCTTCCGCAGATTGGCCATGGCTTGCTCGCCATGGAGCGATGCCGCTGCCAACTCTAGAACTGGCAATTGCTCGAAGATCAGATCGATGGCGTCAGGCACAGGTCGCAAGGGAGCGAGTTGATGCAGCTCGGCCAAGCGCTCATAGAGCCGCTTCACCATTCCTGCCTGTGGATGGTTCCAAGCAGATAGCCGTTCCCGTTGCTGGTAGTCCAACCCTTCAATCTGCTGGAGAGCCAGTAGGTCCCGATCCGTCATGCCGCCCAAGGGTGAACGCAAAATTCCGACCAGCGCAATCGTATCGTACGGGTTGTCGATAACCCGAAGCAGGTTGACCACATCGATAATTTCCTGCCGCCGATAAAAATGCTTTTCCCCATCAGTGATATACGCGATATCGTAGCGGCGAAGGGCGTCGAGATAGACCTGGGCCTGGGTCAGCTTTCTGAAGATCAGGGCAATGTGGCCCGGTTGGAGTGGGCCTTCCCGTCGATCGCGATCCGTAATCGTCGTACGGGCGAGAAGCTCCTCCTTCAGCCAGCGCGCCAGCGCTTCCGCCTCCGCGCGAGTTGCGGCCTGCACATCAAACTCCTCGTCGTCCTCCCCCGGCGTGACAAGGCGAAGCTGCGCCCCGGAAACTGAAACCTCTGGCTTTCGTTGGGGCCTGGCTGCCAGCCGTTCATTGGCTGGCTGAACATGCTCTGTCGGTTGGAAGAGGCGATCGAAGACATTGTTGACGACGTCAAGCACGGCCCCGTCGCTGCGAAAGTTCGTCACCAGGGAATAGACGCCTCCACCACTCGCTCGAATTTTCTCCACCACTCGTTCGAAGGCTTCGATGTCGGCTCGGCGAAAAGCATAGATCGATTGCTTGGGATCCCCCACGATAAACAATTTGCCCGGCTCCAAGTCCACGTCATGCCACGCGGTCCGATGACTACCCGCTCGTTCACCGAGGTAGAGAATGATCTCGTATTGGACTGGATCCGTATCCTGAAACTCATCGACCAAGATCGCCCGATAGGTCTGTTTGATCCGAGCGCGGATGGCAGGATGGTCGCGCAAAAGCGTTTTAGCCCTTGCCAGCAACCCATCGAATGCAATCCATCCGGAAGTGAGAAATCCACGACGTACCTGATCGAGGAAGGGGCGTACAAGTGTCACCACCTCTTGAAAGTATGACTGGTCGACCGTGAGGAGTTGTTGGGCGAGCCCGATGATGGAGGCTGCCTCTTGGAACGCAGCCTCATCCCATCCAACAGGCGCCTTTCCCAGATCTTTTTCTAAGACAGTTCGTTCATCCTGAGATATGTGAGCGAGCCCCGGCGGCCCTTCCTCCAACAAGAGTGCCAGCGACTGCACTGCAGCGGCGAGCATCTGTTCCACCTTCCGCCGCTTCGGTCGATCCTGTGCAGCAAAGAGAGTGGTGGCACGGCCATGCGTGGCCGTGATCCAGTCACGCAAGGCCCCCTCAAGGGAGCTGGATCGGCACTGATGCTCCAGCTCGTCGAGGTCTACAAAATCCCCGGCGAGGGCAGCAGTAAACTTCTGGAGATCCTCAAGGGTGGTCCCAGCCAGGACTCGTCGCCATCGATCATGTTGCGGTCCGGCTGATCCAAGCTCATCGTCAAGCCAACGGTCCCACTGAGAGTGAAATAATTCCTTAAAGCGTGACCCGTCATCCTCTTGAAACGATGGATCAAGCTCGGACTCCAATGGATGGAGACGCAAGAGGTGCGCGGCAAAACTATGCAAGGTGCCGATCTGGGATTTTTCCATCTGATCAAGCGCTGTCCTGGCCCGTTCATGCACTTGTTCAGCTGAAAGATGGTAACGGGTCCGGAACGTGGCGATCAGGTCATCGGCCTGCTCGGTCAGGCGAAGGAGCTGCGCGCGGAGCCGCTGCTTCATTTCTGTTGCGGCTTTATTGGTGAACGTGAGGGCCACAATCTCCGTAATCGCCAAGGGGTTCGGCTCTCTCAGGAGGAGGTTGAGGATTCGATTGACCAGGATCGTAGTCTTGCCGGTCCCGGCTCCCGCAACCACCACGACATTACGGTCCCAGGTGGTCTCCGCCAAGAGGCGATCCTGGGAGTCTGTGAGTGTGAGTGGCTCACTCATCGTGTACTTTCTGCTTTCTCAACTTGCGTAAGACTCTGGCCTGGGGCGATCGATATGAACGCCACCAGGCCATCGCGTCGTGGCGGCGGCAGGCGCCGGAAAACTCGCAGTAGTCGCAATAGCCATCGGGAAGAATGAAAAACTCTCTGCGCGCGATGCCTTGGATCAACGTGGAGAGCGTCTGCCTGATCATGTCACCGGTGTGGCCGGTCCAGAGACCCGCCTCAAATGTCGAACGAGAGATCGGCTGCTTCCACTGTGGAGCCAAGAAGAGCAATTGGATCTCAGTCGGCGCAGGCAGCGACGGCAGCGTCATGCGGGCATAGAGTGGTGGTTGCAGTCGAAATCCGCGCACGGCTGACAGTGCAAGGTTGCGATCTACGGCGGTGATCTCATTCCCCTGTTTAAATTTATAGTCCACGATACGGAGCGCTGGAGGCTCAGCGCGATAATCGACACGATCCAAGGTGCCATGAATCTTCAGAGAAACCGGCGACGCATCGGACTCCAGCGGGACGATTCCTTGAGCTGCAATTTCAAACGCAACCGGGCGGAATCCGGTTGCCAGATACTCCGCCTGGTCGGAAGCGACGGCGGTCGCGACCAACTCTGTCACCTGTTCGCGAGCCAAGATCCAGAGTAAGATGTGTCCCGTCCCCTGGCTAACCGCATGGGCAGCAAACGTATCGGTCACTGCCTCATGCACCGTGGATTGCATCGTGGCCTCGGTCAGCGAGTTATCCGGCCACTGAAGCAGCACCAACCGCTCGTAGCTCAGCCGAAGCGATTCATGCACAAGGGTCCCAAGCGTTAAGGGAGGCAGGTGATCGTGCTGGAGCCGTCGCACAGGCTCCAGCCGAAGAATTTTTCCTGCAAAATACTGAAAGGGGCAGGTCGCATACCGTTCTAATGCTGTGGGCGAGAAGCTCCGTTCCTCGGCCACCGATGACACAGATGTTTGTGCGCCGACCATGCCGTCGAAGGGACCCAGTTCAGGCGACTCCCGCTCGATGATTTTCAGGGTAGCACAGCCCTGCTCAAAGAGGAGCCGGTCCCGCCCGGTGGCATCAAATACCGATAGGGCATCGTGGCCTTGCAACAGGCAACCCAATACCAACTCCTCCGCCGGTAACAGATCTTGAATCGAAGGCTGTTCGTTGATCCGTTGGGTCAGTCGTCGAGGGACTGTCTCCTCCGGCTTCCCAACGAATCGTGGATCGCGCATCGCCATGCCGATGAAGCTTGACGGCGCCATGACACGTCCTGCTTCATCGGCACGTTGGTACGATAGGTACAGTCGATTGGTTGCCGAGCGGCTGAGGAGTTCAAACAAGAGGAGTTCCTCTTCATGTCCCGCCAATTTCTCATCGATCTTGTACCCCAGGGTCGATTCCAGTACGACTCGTTGACGGTCCCGTAGAAAGGGATCCTCCCGCACGTATCGCGGAAAGACCTTTTCGTTCATCCCAATCACAAAGAGCGCTCGAACGGTCCTGCCTCGGGCCGTCATGGCATCCAGCACCTGGACACCCTGGTGCCGGCCCTCTTCGATGGGAATGCTGGTTTCGTCCAAGACTCTCCGGAACAGTTCAACCCACTCCTCCCAGAGAATATCCCCACCGAGCGGGTCCAGCTGTTGCAAACGGGCCAGAGCAGAATGAATCAGCGAACCGACCTTGACGAGATCGGCCGATTCGGGCGACTCAGTCGATGAGAGGCCGGACAGACCAGACGCATGAACATGGGATTGCGCCAGTTCGAGAAATGCTTCGGTCAAGATCCCAATCGATCCTTGCGCAGGGAGGGCCCGGCAATCATGAATCAACTGCGACACCACCGACCACAAGGATGTCAGCTGCGAGGTGTCACGCGACCCGGCCGGTCTCTCATCATCTTCGCCAAGTTCCGCTTCTGTCTCGCGTAAAATCGACGAACTGGCCGGCTCTGCCAAACGTTTCCATTCCGCCTCCCCTTTTGTAATACCCAAGGTGTAGACCAAGGAACGCCAGATATCAGACCGGAGATCAGCCCCGGCTGAGCCGACACCTTGGACACGGTAGAAGGGCGACGTGACCACATCCAGCATGGCAGCACGATCGAAATCGTTCAGTGGGAGGGATGCGAGGCGCAAGAAGGTTTTGACTAGAGGCTCACGCGACAGAGGCTTCCCGGCCGTCGACGTGAAGGGGACCTGATAGCGATCGAATACTGATTGCAACCGAGCTTGGTAGGGTTCGAACGTACGAGCCACCACACCGATCTCATCGAAACGGTAGCCGTTGACCTCAACCAGGGTCAGAATTTCACGGCAGGCCGTCGCCAATTCTTCTTCGACCCCGATCACGTTCTTGACTGAGAGTTCGAGCAGTTCCGTGGTTGTGGCCCCCTCCCCACCCAGGTCCTCGTGGGTGCTTGCCAATGGAAGGAGATGACGTTCGAAGAATTGGCGGGCAAAGAAAAAGGCCGGGCGGTCTTGCAGCGGAAAGTATAATGTAGCCGGCACGACGTGGGTCACCGATTCGAAGAATGAAAGCTGTACCTGCGAGAGATCGTAGAACCCATAGTAAAACACATGATGCAGCTCCTTGAGGAACGGGGAACCTGAGAGATTTCGACAGAGTGAGGCAGCCAGATCATCTGGAGAACCCACTCCAAGCGAGCGACTGGCCTCTAACGCCGCCGCTTGCAAGGTGAAGAGGGAACGGAGCCAGGCTCGATCTTCCTCCTCGAAGACTCCTTCCGTGAGGGCCTTCAATGCCGTCGTTGGTGCCACGACCGCATCTTTCAAATCGCGCACAGACGCCCACAAACCCTTCCAGGTTCCTGGCGAAGCAGGGAGGCGCGTAAGAGGTTCAAGCCCTGAAAGCTTACGCCGGATGATCTGCCGCACCAATTGCTCGAAGAAGAAATCGTCGACCAGTTGCAGGGTTGATTCGGGATTACCCTCAGCAATCGATGCAAGATCATCCTGAAGACGGAGGGCCAGTTGGTGGAACGTCAGGAAGTGGATATTGAGGAAGGCCCTGGGCTCGTGCCGGGTGAGTATGTGCTTGAGATGCTCGACCAGGGAGGCCGAGGGGACAATGATGGCGAGCGGAGCAAAGGGATTGCCGATCTTACAGGACCGAATGCCCTCGATCAGCGCATAATCGAGTACTGGATGAAAAGGCCCGGTGACGAGGCGAAGCATCAGGAACCGTGATACGTGATCGGTGATGAGTGATGGGTAAAAACCGGACAGAAAGCTTTGATGTTCTCTTCGTGTCTAAAACTCATTACCCATCACGCATCACTACTCACTTTCGTTAGCCTGTTTCCGGCCCCATCAGCTCGCCGTTACAATCCATACAGCCCCAGTCACCATCGATGAAACCCATCGGGTCGCCGCACATAGGGCACTCCGGCGGTGGGCCTTTGTCAATGACAGGGAGTTCGGGTAGTTCAAAGTCGTCGTCGGTCATGGAGTGATCGTTCCCTTATTCGCGCGGTTTCATTTTCAGCAACAAGGCCTTTTCAGCGCTCTCCCGGCTCGGCACGCCGACAAACGTCAGTCGCCCATCGATGATAGTCGCGGGCACCGCTCTGACTGAATGGCGGTCGGCAAGGCTCCGTCCATCCTCCGTGGTAATATCCACTTCGCGATAGCTAAAGCTATATTTCACCCGTAACTGTTTCCATAGACTCTTCGCCGACGGGCAGGCTCCACAGCTCGGCGAGACTAGCAGCAAAATGTTTGGCACTGATTCCTCCAGAATTGTTGGATCTTAACACCCGCTCGAATGGGGCAGCAAGCGGAGTGCGTCTCGGCCGATCGAGCAGCTCTGGTC